>Ga0308019_10000799_pt1 | contig 19503 bp, 19 predicted proteins | sample Neamet284_FD_203135 | JGI IMG/M metagenome (GOLD analysis project Ga0308019, IMG submission 203135) | Marine microbial communities from water near the shore, Antarctic Ocean - #284 | ecosystem: Environmental > Aquatic > Marine > Unclassified | place: Southern Ocean | collected 2014-10-01 | reverse complement strand
GAGCCACATTTGTGCTCATTAGCATTATTGATTAAATAATCACTATGATGTAAAAAACAGATAATTACGTAAGTCTTGTATAAATTTGACCTAGTTGGCCACGTGGCGGAATGGTTACGCAGAGGACTGCAAATCCTTGTATCCCAGTTCAATTCTGGGCGTGGCCTCCAAGAAATTAGTTGTTTTGTTTTTTTAAAAAAAGTATGTTGCTTTTTATTCCTCGGTAGCTCAGTTGGTAGAGCAGTTGACTGTTAATCAATTGGTCGCAGGTTCGAGTCCTGCCCGAGGAGCCAACTAACCAGTTTTATTTAGAGCTTCAGTGTTACTTAAAACTTGTAAAATTTTCTCTTTTTCTTTGCTCGGTAGTGATGTGAAGATTTTAGTTAAAAATGAATAATTTAAGTCTCCCGATATACCCTCTTCTGAATTAAATGTTTTATAGTTTTTATATCCTTCGTAAAAATAAACGATTGGAACATTTAAAAATTGTGAAATTTGCATTAAGCGATTAGAACTCACGCCGTTTGTTCCCTTCTCATATTTTTGAATTTGTTGAAATGTAACGTTGATAGCTTCTGCCACTTTAGTTTGTGTTAAACCTAAAGAGAGTCTTCTCATTCTAAGTTTTCTACCTAAATATATATTAAAGTTTTCTTCCATATGAACTTTCTATTTAAACGAATTCAACATTAAAATTAAATTATTTGCAAGAATTAAAAACGAATAATATATTTAAATTTTAGCTCAAAATGGTCAAAAATTAATTAATTATTCATATTGACACTAGCTAAAAAAAAAATATGAAAAAAAATTAATTATTAGTTTTAAGTCTATATTCCCAATATCCAGTTTTATTAAAAGCAGCTTTCAGCCATATATTGGTTTTTTTTTCATACCAAACATCTATATTTAGTTTTTTACTTTCAGATAAATTTTTGTCCGTAGATGATAAGTTAAAACGCAATGCGTCGAAATTTTTTCCATATAAATTTATCTTTTCTTCTCCCAAAAAAGTAACTTTTTGTTTGATAATTCTTCCAGAAACAGCGCTAATCTGTGCTTTCGCTTTGATAATTTCATGGTTCCACCATGTGCCTACGGGAAATTCTTTATGCGCAATTAATTGATTTTCTGATCCAGAAATTATTAATTTATTTTTTTCATTATCAAATTTTATTGATGTATTTTTAATTTTTTTATTTTGATTTGTATTTGACGAAAAATTTACTAATTGACTGTTTTTAAACTGCTCCTCAGTATTCCCAGAGTAGCTGTATAAATCTATTCCTAGTTTTGTTATTTTAAATTCAATCTTGCTTTTTACATTTAATTTATTGTCTTTTTTTTCAAATTTATAGTTGTGAAACCCAATAGATTTGTTGTTTCTTAATAATTCATACTCTAAGGTATTTAAATTTTCATAATGTTGAGTATGTGCTATTACTTCACTCGAAAAGATTGACAAAAATATAATTGAAAGAATTTTTTTTTTCATATAATTAGAAATATGGATAACAGCAACATTTTAAAACAAATTGGAAATACACCATTAATCAAATTAAAACAAGCGTCAGAATTAACCAATTGTAATATATACGGTAAGGCAGAATATTTTAATCCTGGTGAGTCAATTAAAGATCGAACTGCATTATTTATTGTTCAGGATGCAATAAAAAACAAACAAGTTCAAAAAGGTGGAATAGTCGTAGAAGGAACCGCTGGAAATACAGGTATAGGCTTAGCTATAGTAACAAAAGCATACGGGTTAAGATTAAAAATTGTTATTCCAAGAACTCAATCTATTGAAAAAAAACAAATTCTTAGAGATTTAGGTGCTGAACTTATTGAAGTAGAAGCAGTACCTTATTCAAATCCAAATAATTATATAAAGCAGTCTAAGAAAATTGCAGACGAATTGTGTAAAACTGAGCTTAATGGAGTTGTCTGGGCTAATCAATTTGACAATACAGTTAATACTGAGGCACACATAAAAACAACTGCAAAAGAAATATGGACTCAAACAGCTGGTCAAATTCATGGCTTTGTATGTGCAGTTGGAACTGGTGGCACTCTTGCTGGAGTGTCAATCGGATTAAAAAATATGAATAAAAATATTAAAATAGCTTTGGTTGATCCAATGGGTTCATCTTTATATTCTCACATTAAATTTAACAAATTAGAAAGCTCTGGAAATTCAATAACTGAAGGAATTGGAACAGGTAGAATTACAAAAAATTTTGCAAAGGCTTTAGTTGATGATGCTTTTCAAGTTAACGATGAGGAAGCTTTAAATACAATATTTAAACTTAAATTAGATCAAGGTATAGAGCTTGGAGGTTCTTCTGGGATTAATATATGTGGAGCAATAAAACTTGCAAAAAAAATGGGTCCGGGACATAATATTGTAACTATTCTTTGTGATCCGGGAAAACGATACGCAAGTAAAATTTATAACAAAGATTTTTTAAAAAGTAAAAATTTACCAATACCTAGTTGGTTATAATATCTGACTTAAGAAAAGTTTTGTTCTATCTGATTTAGGGTTTTCAAAAAAATCATTAGTTTTAGCCCTCTCAACAATGCGTCCTTCATCCATAAATATCATGTTATCAGCAACTTCTTTGGCAAAACCCATCTCGTGTGTCACGACAATCATGGTCATGCCACCTTTAGCTAGATCAACCATAACATCTAAAACTTCTTTAATCATTTCAGGGTCTAGTGCAGATGTAGGTTCGTCAAATAACATTATTTTAGGTTCCATACATAAAGCTCTTGCAATCGCGGCTCTTTGCTGTTGTCCACCAGATAACTGGCCAGGAAATTTTGCTGCTTGATCCACAATTTGTACTCTTTTTAAATTCTCCATAGCTAATTCTTCGGCTTGTTTTTTTGGTAATTTTTTTACCCAGATTGGAGCCAGTGAACAATTATCTAGAATTGATAAATGTGGGAATAGATTAAACTGCTGAAAAACCATTCCAACTTCAGCTCTGATATTCTCAATATTTTTAGTATTTTCTGAAATCTCTTTGCCATCGACTATAATTAACCCTTCTTGATGTTCTTCAAGTCTATTAATACATCTAATTAAAGTAGATTTACCTGAACCAGAGGGTCCACAAACAACTATTTTTTCTTTAGGTTTAACCTCGAGATTAATTTCTTTTAAAACTTGAAATTTATCAAACCATTTATTTACATTCTTCAATTCAATTATATTTGACATTTTATCTCTCTGTACTTAGTTTTTTTTCTAAATTTTGACTATACCTACTCATTGAAAAACAAATAATCCAAAAAACAAAGGCGGCAAAAACATAGCCTTCTGTTGCCATGCCTAACCATTCAGGATTAGTTTTAGCTAAACCTATCATACCAGCCAATTCAAGCAACCCTACGACAAAAATTAATGGGGTGTCTTTTACCAATGCTAAAAAGGTATTTGCAATGCCTGGGATCACTAATTTTAATGCTTGAGGCATAATAATTAAAAAATGCATTCTCCAATAACCCATACCAAGAGACTTTGCCGCATCATATTGACCTCTTGGAAGAGCTTGTAAGCCGCCTCTTACTACCTCGGCCATATATGCTGCTTCAAATAGTGTTATTGCAATAATAACCCTCATTAATTTATCCATATAAGTTCCGTCTGGTAAAAACATTGGAAACATGACTGCCGACATAAATAAAACTGTTATTAAGGGCACGCCTCTCCACAACTCTATAAACCCAATTGAAGAATATTTTATTGCGGGTAAATCAGACCTTCTACCTAGCGCTAAAAAAACACCAATAGGAAAGCAAAAAATAAGAGCAAAGGCAGAAACTATAAAAGTTAGTGATAGACCTCCCCACGCACCAGTTTCAATCCATTTCAAACCAAATATTCCACCTGAAATAAGGTTTAAAGCTATTATTGGAAAAATAAAAAGTAAAAATAAAATTATATATTTCTTAAATTTGTTAGGAAGAATAAAAATAGAGATAATCGATCCAAATAAAACTAAAAAAGATATGTTAATTCTCCATTGTTCAGCATCTGGATACATTCCATACATAAATCTATTAAACCAAACTTTGACAAAAACCCAGCAAGCTCCCTCGCCAGTACAGTCTTCTTTTGTATTACCTAAAAAATTAGCCTCAAAAAAAGCCCAATTTAATAAAGATGGTACATATTTTATTAAAATAAAAATTACAATTAGAGATAAAATTGCATTAATATTACTTGAATTAAGATTTTTGTTAATTCGATCTAATGTTTTGTTCCCACTGTATTCAATTCTTATGAGGTGAAGACCAAGAGTGCCTAACATCAAGGGGGTAAGATAGCTAATTAGGCTGGGTAAAAATCCAGTTATATTAAAATTTAAAAAATTATTGCTAACAATGTCAAAAAATCCAATACTTAGAAGGATAGTGCCTAAAACTAGATAGGTCAGAAGATTTTCTTTGTTTGGTTTTAATGTAATTAAATTCATTTTATTTTTCTTTTATAGCCACGCTTTGGTTGTACCAATTCATGAAAGAAGAAATCGATAAACTAAGTAGTAAATAAGTACCCATGGTGATACTTACAATCTCAATAGCCCTACCGGTCTGCATTAGTGCAGTTCCTGCAAATACAAGAACAATATCTGGATATGCAATAGCAGCAGCTAAAGAAGAATTTTTTGTTAAGTTTAGATATTGATTAGTTGTAGGTGGAATAATTATTCTCAAAGCTTGAGGTAAGATAACAAGTTTTAAAATTTGTGTTTTGGTTAAGCCAATTGATGCAGCGGCTTCTTTTTGACCTTTACCTACTCCTAGAATACCAGCTCTAACATTTTCTGCTATGAATGTAGCAGTATACATAGACAAAGCCATTGCTAGTGCCATCAATTCTGGAATTATACTAACCCCTCCTCGAAAATTAAAAATTGTAGCTGACATTTGTTTTAAAACAGGAATTTCAAATTCAAGTTCCACACCCCCAATTAAAAAACTTAAAAAAGGAAGTGCAAATAATAATGCTATGCCAATATAAAATGATGGGACATATTTTCCAAATTCTTCTCTTTGTTTTTTTGCGTATTTAGAAACAAAAATAATAGCAATAATCGCAGCTATAACTGAATAAATAAATATGGAAAAATTGGTCCATATAAATTTTGGCACATACCAACCTTTAACTGTTAAGTACGAAATATCATTAAAATTCATAGCTTGCTCTGGTAGCGGTAGTGCTCTTAAAGCAGCAAAATACCAAAAAAATAATTGCAGCAATAAAGGTATGTTTCTAAAAATTTCGACATAGACTTCTGAAAATTTAGCAACTAGATAATTGGAAGAAAGTCTTCCAATTCCAACAGTAACTCCAATTAAGGTTGCGATTATAATACCTATAAATGAAACTAAAAGAGTATTTAATAAACCTACTAAAAATGCTCTAGCATATGAACGAGAGCCATCGTAATCAATTAATGAAAAACCTATGTCAAAAGATGCTTCTTGTGTAAGGAAACCAAATCCAAAAGCAATACCTCTATTCTCCATATTGACCTGCGCATTAAAAGTAAAATAACTTATTATTAATACAATAGATAAAAGTGTTAGAACTTGAGGTATTAATCTCTTCTTATTTTTTAGGTCTATTAAAAAGGCTTTAAAATTCACTATTTTTTTTAACTGTAGTTAATTTGATTTTGATTTTATTCATTTGCAATGATCATAAAAAAAAGGGCTAGATAAATCTAGCCCTTTTAAATTTTAAATTAATGTTAATAATTATCTAGCTGGTGCTACGTATAATATACCACCTTTAGTCCAAAGTTCATTTGGTCCTCTGTCGGGCATAATACCAGTGCTGGCTATGTGTTTCTCATAGATTTCACCGTAATTACCAACTTGCTCAATAATTCTTAAGCTCCATTCGTTATCTAGGCCGAAAGCAGATCCTAATTCACCTTCAGAACCAACTAATCTTTTGATTTGTGGGTTTTCTGAATCTTTTAGGCTAGAAGCATTTGATGAGTTAATACCATATTCTTCAGCTTCGATCATAACGTTTAGAGACCATCTAACAATATCTTCCCAAACAGCATCACCTTGGCGTACGACTGGTCCAAGTGGCTCTTTAGAAATTGTTTCAGGTAATACTTTGTGATCATCAGGAGAGCTCATTTTCGTTCTTTGTGCAGCTAAACCTGATTTATCAGTAGTGTATGTATCACATCTTCCAGCATCATAAGCAGCAACAACTTCATCGGCTTTTTCAAAAGCAATTGGCTCGTAACTTATGTTTTTAGAATTAAAGAAATCTCTCATATTTAATTCAGTTGTAGTTCCTGTGTTCGTGCAAGCAGAAATACCACTTTGAAAATCATTAACTGAATTAATTCCAGAGTTTTTTCTTACCATAAAACCTTGGCCATCGTAGAAGTTAACACCAACAAAAGTTAAACCAATGTCAGCATCTCTTGATAGTGTCCAAGTAGTGTTTCTAGAAAGAATATCGATTTCACCTGCGATTAATGCAGTAAATCTTTCTTTAGCACTTAATGGCGTGTATTTAACTTTATCTGCGTCACCCAATACAGCAGCAGCAACAGCTCTACATACGTCAACGTCTATACCAGACCAGTTACCAGCAGTATCAGCATTTGAAAACCCTGGCAGTCCTTGTGAAACTCCACATTTTACAAAGCCGGCTTTTTGAGTGTTCTCTAATGTTTTAGATTTTTTAGAATTTCCACCACCACCTTGTTGCTGACAAGCAATAAGAATTAATGATGCAAATCCAATAAAAATCAAATTTTTAATAGTTTTTAACATTTTAGATATCCTTTTTTTTAGTGTTATTATATTTTGATCGATCAAAATTCCTTTAAACATAGAGAAATTAAAATTATGGTTCAAGTCATTAGATGTAAATGTACAATATATAGATTTTCTAGAAGAATTATAACTAGATGTTGTTTTAATATTTAAGAATTTAAATTTAACTGATATTGAAGTCTGGAGAGGTAAGTTCAAATAATCTACTCATAGTTCTTTTATAAGGATTGTGAAGCCTTCTAGAAGACGTAAAATTTTTTTGATTAAATTGAGCGCTAACCATAATTGAAATTTTTTTTTCATAAAGAATGTCAATTAAAGAAATAAATCTTTGTTGTAAATCTGCATTATCATCATTAAAATTTGGGATGTTGTCTATTGTTATAAAATTACACTTATCAGCTATGCTTATATAATCTTCGGAACCAATATTAACAGCGCACAATTCATTAAAGGTAAACCTAGCAAGACCTTCGTAAAAAAAATTAATTAAAAATACTCTACCTTTTATCTCTAGTTTAATAGGTTTATTAACTTTTCCTTTGGATAGTTGTCTAAAAATCTGACTTATTTGAAAAGATGTTAGCTCATTTACAGGATAAAAAAAACGTTCAAGTGTAGAGGTTCCGAATTTTCTATAATCTTGATCAATAATTAATTCATATTCACAACAAAAATTGTCGATAATGTCAATAAAGGGTAAAAATTGTTCTCTTTGTAAACCGTCTTTATATAAATCTTTAATTTTTACATTGGATGTAATTAAAATTTTTATATTTTCTTTAAAAATTATTTCAAATAATTTACCTAAAATCATTGCGTCTACAATATTGGTTACTTGAAACTCATCCAGGTAAATTAAATCTGTTTTTTCTTTAAGGTTTTTTACAAAAGCTTCTATAGAATTATTATTTTTTTTATAATTATATCTAAAGTCATGAAAATTAATCATAAATTCACTAAAATGCATTCGTTTTTTTGGAATCTTTAATTGATCAAAAAAGAAGTTGATCAACATAGTCTTACCTACTCCGACATCGCCATGTAGATAAAAACCTAATTTTTTTCCCGTTTTTCTGAAAAAGTTAAAAAATTTATTTTTAAAGGGACTACTATATCTGTAAAAATTGATGATTGAGTCTAATGCTTTGATTTGTTCTTCGTTATATTGGAATTGATTGTGAGAACAGTATTTTAAAAATTCGTTTTTCAATAGATTTTTAACGGTTGTTAATGATTCATTGTAAGAATTAACTAATTATATATTAATTTAAAAAAATAGGGTAGTTTATAGAAAGTGCTATGGAAATCGTAACTACACCTATCGATAAACTCAATAAAGACGAAGTAAAAGTCAAAGAATTATTTCAAGAAAACAAACAATCCTTTGAAATAACAGATGCATCAATATTCGATAGTACATTAAAAGAAATTGATCAAATCCTTAACAATCTTGAAGAAAAATCAGAAATTAAACAAGAGGCATCAGATAAATTTCATTCGTCACCAGAAGTAAAATTTCCTGCATCAGTAACTCCTGTAACAAAAAATGTATTAAATAAAGAACCTATTAATGAAATTGAAGAACATTTAATTGATCAAAATCTTCTCACAATTCATGAAGTGGCTGACATTAAAGAAAGCGATAAAAAAAAAGTAAAAAACTTTTTTGGTTTCTATAGTTATCTAATTTTTATTATTTTTATATTTCTTGCACTTTATGGTGCTTTAGATGTTTCGAAAAATTTAATTATTTCTAAATATCCAAAGTCAGCACAATATATTCAATACTTTTATGAGGTAATTGAAATTGTTAAAGTTTCAATTTTTAATCTCGCTGACTATATTCAGAATAAAAATTAAATCTAAAATCATTGCTTTTATTGGTGTGACTAGCACTAAACTTATCTTGAAATATGTTAAAATAACAATATAAAGCGATGATATGAAAAATATATTATCTTTTTTAATTTTATTACTATTCTGTTTTTCTTGTGCAACTCCAACTGTAGTAAATGTTATCGGACCAAATGATAGTTCGTTAAATTGTAAAGAATTGAGCTCAGAAATTGCTAAAGCTAACCAGTATGCTGATAAAGCTCAAGAAGCAAAAAAAATGGATAACCCACATAATATAGCTGCTTTAATATTTTTTTTTCCTGGGATAGGAGTAACTATGAAGAATGTAGAGGAAGCTGCGGAGGCCGCAAATGCTCGAACGATACATTTAAACAAATTAAAAGAAAAAAAAAATTGTTAAGATTCTTTCCTTAAAAACTTCTATTCCTATTTTTATAACTTTATTAATTTTTGGTGCGCCCTCGAGGATTCGAACCTCGGACCCTCGGTTTAGAAAACCGATGCTCTATCCAACTGAGCTAAGGGCGCGTTTGAGTAATTTAATATAATTTTAACTATAGAAAAAGTTAAAAATAATTAAGATGTTAGTTTCTATTAGAAACAAACTATATGATCAATGTTTATAGGTCTCTTAATTCCAAATTTCTCATCAACTTCGTGCTGGTGAATGTGATGTGAATGAACAAATACTGGAATCATTAAATTACTTAAGGTTTTAAGTGTATATATAAAGTTAGTTCCCCTAAATTGCCTGTCTACGACTTCTAATTTTAAATTACTTCCATCATCATGTTCTAAATCCTCGGGTTGTATTAGCAGCTTGACTACGGATCCTTTTGGGTAATGCTTGATAAAATTACCCTTAATTGTACCGAGGTCGGGACTTTCTAAAGTATTTTCTCCAGTAACTTTTGCTGGAATCAAAGTTCCTCTGTTTAAAAAATTTACAACTTCAATAGAATTGGGAAAATGATAAACATTATAAGGATCGTCATATTGTTTGAGCTGTCCATCTAAAATAATTCCGCATTTTGATCCAAGGTAAAAAGCTTCGTAGGAGTCATGCGTTACAATTATAGTTGTAATTTTATTTTCTGTTAGAACGCGTTTTAATTTAACTTGAATTTCCTCCTTAAAATTTTGATCAACATTAGACAAAGGCTCGTCTAGTAATAATAGGTCCGGGTTAGACAGAAGAGACCTGGCTAATGTAGCTCTTTGTGCTTCTCCAGAGCTTATTTGATGTGGAAATTTATTAACCACATGCTCTAAATGTAAAAATTTAATCACTTCATTAATATTTAAATTTTTTTTCTTATTATTGTTTCTCTCAGCGCCAAATTCTATATTTCGAATAACATTATAATGTGGAAATAAAGAGTTGTCTTGAAATGCTAAAGAAATATTTCTATTTTCAGGTTCGATATGTGTATCTTTAGAAGATAATATTTTATTATTTAAAGTAATTTTTCCTGAATGGATTTTTTCTAGACCTGCTATAGTTCTTAGAATTGTAGTCTTGCCTATTCCAGAAGGGCCTAATAAACAAACTATATCTCCTTTATTTTCGATGTGTAAAGAGACGTTGTTTACTTTATTTTTAACACTAGCAGTGAAAGTAACATTGTCTATTTCTAAAAAGTTTTTACCCATAATTTTAATCTTTAAGAATATATCTAGATGTAATCAAAATAAAGAAACTTGCAATAATAATAAGGAATAAAGACGGTGCGGCTGCTGCTTCAAGTAAATCTTGAGATGCAAAAATATAAGCTGTTGTGGCAAATGTTTCAAAATTAAAAGGCCTCATTATTAATGTTATTGGTAATTCTTTTATAATTTCAATAGCTATCAAAATACCTATTAAAAGCATCGAGTCCTTTAAATAAGGAATGTGAATGTTGGTAAAGGTTTTAAGTTTTGAATAACCTAACAGGTAAGCACTCTCATCAATTGAATAATTAATTTTTAAATAACCTGACTTAAGACCATTACTTGCCAATGAGTAAAATCTAATGAAATATACTAAAACCAAACCAAACACGGAACCAATAAAAATTGATTTAATAGTCTTAAATCCAAAAAAACTAACAACGTTATTGTCAAACCAAGATATGAAAGTAATGAAAGCTACAGCTAAAATTATTCCAGGTATAGCATAACCTGAAACAGAAAAAGTAGTTATCAAGCTCAATAGTTTGCTTCTAGTTACTCTGTTCCCATAATTTGAAATAAAACTTAAAGAAATTAGTAAAATACTCGATAAGAAAACTAATAACATAGTATTTGAAAATAGTTTTATCAAATTTAAATCTGCTAAATGCTTTGGAAAACTAATGGTCCAATATAGCATTTGTAAAACAGGAAATAAAAAGCTAATAAAAAATACTAAAGCGCAAAAAGTAAAAGCAAAAACAGATTTTTTTCCTTTGAGACATATAGGTAATTTTTTTTTAAAACCACTTTTAGTAGGTGTGTGGTATTGAGCTTTTTTTCTAGAAAAATTTTCTAAAACAAATAAACCAAGAATAAATATTAATAAATAGAAGGATAGTCTATTAGCAAGAACAAGATCATCGAATGAAATCCATGCATTATAAATCGCTGTTGTTAATGTTGAGATACCAAAGAAAGAAACCGATCCAAAATCAGACAAAGTCTCCATTGCCACAAGAGAAAGTCCCGCAACAATGGCTGGTCTTGCTGAAGGCAAAATTATATTTAAAAAAGATCTTTTTTTAGAGAATCCTAAATTCTTACCGAGCTCAATTAAATTTTGGGATTGATAATGAAAAGATGCCCTGGTTAAAACGTAGACATAACCAAATAATGAGAGTGAAATAGATAAAATGGCTCCCATCATACCGTCAAATTTTGGTATATATGTATTGTAATTTGCCTCTCCAAATAAATTTTTTAAAATTGAAAAAGCCGTGCCATAATTTTCAAAAAAAGCAGTTAATGAATAAGCGTAAATGTATGCTGGAACTGCAAATGACAAAATTAAAGCCCATTTAAAAAAATTTACTCCTGGGAAGTTGTAAAAAGAAACTAGATATGCAGAAGTTACGCCAATTAAAAATGTTAATATTAAGACACCTATTAAAAGAACTAAAGAATTGAAAATATACTCATATAAAAAAGTGTTTTTTAGAATTATTGAGTAGTTACCTGTGTTGTCGAAGAAACTACTAAAAACTGTTAGTATGGGGATAGCTACTATTAAAGATATTAAGAAAGAACTTAAATACCAAATATTAATTTTTTTTAAAAGCATTTATATTATGCCCATAACACAATTAATGGGGTAATTCATTAAAAGTAATCATGGGCACTTGAGAAAAAAATTAATTAATTTTCTTCCATTTATCAATGTCAATTTTTTTACACTCTGATGAAAAATTAAAACGTTTCAATTGCAAAAACATTAAACTAGCTTCATCAGTTGAATTATTTACATCAACATTAAATAAATCTTTTTTTAACTCTCTCAATAGAAAATAAATAGAATAATATCTTTTTATTTCCATTTTGCGGCTAGCATCACTTCTAATGCGTCAGCTTGTTTTTTTCCATAAGAGACTACTTTTGTTTTAAGATCTTGTTTAAAACTAATACCCATTGCTTGAACTAACTCATGTGGTTTTACGTCATCAATGATCGGATACTCAAAAGTATTATTAACTATATGTTCTTGTGCTTCTTTAGTTAATAGAAACTCAAGTAGCTTTATGGCATTAGCTTTGTTTGGTGCGTTTTTTATGACCCCGCCTCCACTAATATTCATATGAGTTCCTCTGCCATCTTGATTTGGAAAAAAAGGTAAAACTTTTTTTGCTGCTGCTTTTTGTTCTTCACCTTTGCTACCAGATAGCATCAATGCGTAGTAGTAAGTATTTGCTACTGCTAGATCAGCTTCACCTGCTGCAACTGCTAGAATTTGAGCTCTATCATTTCCTTTTGAGTCTCTAGCCATATTAGCAACAATGCCTTTAGCCCATTTTGCTGTTGCTTTTTTTCCATTATTTTGAACTAATGAAGCAACAAGAGATTGATTGTACACATTGTTTGATTTTCTAATAACAACTTTGCCCTTCCATCTAGGGTCAGCAAGATCTTCGTATCTCATTCCTTTAAGATCATTTACATTTACTCTTTCTGGTGAATAGTAAATAATTCTTGCTCTTTTCGCTATGCCTGTCCAATTTCTGGATCTTAAATTGGAAGGTACGGCTGCTTTAATTTTTGAGGACATTGAGTTTTGAAACATGCCAGCTGTATCGAAGGCAGCTAATCTTCCAGCATCTGCAGTGATATATAAATCAGCCTTAGAATCAGCTCCTTCTTCACTTATTCTTTTTTGAAGAGCTTTGTCTTTACCGGAAACTACATTCACCCTAATACCTGTTTTAGAGGTAAATTTTTCATAAAGCTGAATGTCTGAATCGTAATGTCTTGCACTAAAAACGTTAACTTCATTTGCAAAAAGAGTTGTAATGCAAAAAGTTAATGCCGTTACTAATAGTAATATTTTTTTCATTATTTTCCTTTGTTTGTTAATAAATCGAACAGGTTGATAACTATTATCAATGATAATGATAATCAATCGCACAAAGTGTCGCAGTAAGGTTGGATCATAACAGCAAAACTAAAATCAAGTTTAAAATCAGATAAGAAATACTGGAAAAAATTTTCAAAAAAAATAAAAAAGAAAAATAAAAAAATAAAAAAAAAAAATAAAATATTTAAATTTTAAAATACTTTTTTCGTCGGTTAAAATTTTTTAGGAATACGCTATATTTAAGAAAAGAATTGACTATTGAAATAATTTTACAATATTAAATTTAGAAAAAATTTTTAAATGAAACTATAAACCATAAAAGATCTAGATCGTTACGTTCATCCTCAACTAACTAATCTTTATAAATTAGTAGCTTGTTTTTAATGCCATTATTTTCAATGATTAATTTTTCATAGTTTTCTTTATATATAATAGATTCTTGTTCAATTTTTGTTGAATAGTTTTTTAGTTCTATAAAAATTTTTTTTTGTTTTTCAACCTGAGCATAAACAGACTTAAGACTTTTTTTTGTATTATTAATATTTTTTTTATATTCATTAACATCATTAAATTTTTCAATTTTCTGCAATAATACAGATTTATCTTGTTCTAAGTTTATTATATGAAGTCGCAATTTCTCTTCTGTGTTTTTTAAAATTTTTATTCTCTCGTACTGATAAGAATTATGTTTGATCTGATCAGATGGTTGTTCATTTTCGATATTAGAGTTTTCTAATTTTTTTTCTAGGTCTTTAATTTTTAAATGAAGATTAAATATAATTTTAAGAGTATTTTTTTTTATTTTTTTTTTTAATTTTGTGTAAAGATTTTCAATAATTTCATCTTGAATATCTTGATGGGAATTATTGCGGTTGCTCGTTTTGTCTGGATTATTATTTTTTTTTTCTAAAAAAATTTTGCTTGTTTTAATTAATAGTTTATCTTTATACTCTTCAGCTTCTTGAATGAGTTTGTCTATATCTGGGGAGATACTTAAATTTTGATTTAACTTAGGTATTAAATTTTGATTTATTTTAGGAGTTGAATTTTGAATTATTTCAAAGTTAACGCTTCTTTTTTTGGATTTAGCATTAATTTCATCAACAGCTTCAAGAATACTATTAATTTTATCTATATTATTCATTTTCAAACAATAATTATTAAATGATCTGTTGCAACAAATATAAAAAATTATTTGTTAATTATTTTTTCCCACTGAATACAAGATTTAACAATTGTGTTTAGTTTGTTATACCTAGGGCTCCATTTAATAAATTTTTTTAAATTTTTAATATTTGCAGTAATTTTTACCATATCACCTGGTCTTTTGTGTAATTTAAGAATTGTTAATTTTTTGTTAGAATATTTACTAAATTCTCTTACTGCCTCTTTTACAGAAACACCTTTTGCGTATCCGCAATTTAAGATATTTGATTGATTGTCTTTGTTTATTTTTTCTAAAACTTTATAATGAATTTCAGCTATATCTGAAACGTGTATATAATCTCTTATACATGTACCATCCTTAGTTTTATAATTTGTTCCATAAATTTTAAAAATAGGATTTCTTTTCATGATTTCTAACGACAGGTTTTTAAATAGTTGATCTCCTCTGTTGATTTGTCCAATTTTTCCTGAGCTACTTGCGCCAGCCACATTAAAAAATCTTAAGATTCCATAGTTTAAATTATTTTTTTTACAAAATGATTGTATAATTTTTTCACCTTTGAGTTTTGTTTTACCGTAAACGCTAGTTGGCTTCAGTTGAGTATTTTCATGTACGTTAGAAAAACCATCCTTATATACAGCACATGTTGAAGAAAAAATAATATTTCTAACACTGGTTTTAGTTAATGCCTGAAGTAATTTCTTGGTACCCGTAACGTTAATCCTATGATATTTTTTTGGATTCTTTTCGCTCTCACCAACTGATAGTGCTGCAGCTAAATGTATTATTGAATTAATTTTATTATTTACGATTACTTCTCTTATTTTTTTTGTATTATTTATATTAATTTTAAAAAATTTTGCTTTTTTATTAATTAATTTTTTAAATCCAGTTGATAGATTGTCTACTATAAATACTTTCTTTTTATTTTTAATTAATATTTCAGTTACATGTGAGCCTATATACCCTGCTCCACCTGTAATTAAAATATTGTTCATTTGTTAATACTATCAATTTTATTTTTTATTTGTTTAATTATTTTTTTTTTATTATTATTTAAGTTTAACTTTATCATATTTTTTTGATTTTTTAAAAAATGAGTATAACCTTTTGTCTGACGTTTTAACTCATTATCAGATAACTCATGTTTTCTAGATTTTATAGTTTTTAATGAAGGGTTTAAGAAAATCCATAAATCTGGTTTTGGAAAAAAATTTAAAATAAATTTTGTTAAACTAAGAGAAAGAGAATGTTTATAACGCAAAGGATCAATAAGGACGTCGTGTGCATATCTATCAAAAATATATATTCTTTTATTCTTATTGGTAAAAAAAAAAATTTTATAAGAAATTAACCACGACAAAATTCTTAATAAACTTAATAAATATGGACTTTTCTTGTGGTGTTGAGGGTGTTTAATTACAGTCCTTCTATCTAGAAATAAAATATAAGGTTTGAGATGAAGATATTTTGATCCTCTAAATGTTTTGTTTAATTTTTTTGCTAGAGTAGTTTTTCCAGAGCCATCAACACCTATTAGCGAAACTATTATTTTTCTTTTAAGTTTAATCATTGATCGAGATCTATAAATTATTTGAACTTATTTAGGTCAATAATTTTATCAAAATATTTCAATGATGTGTTGCTATGTGAAATCATTATAAGTGTAATGTCTTTATTGAGTTTTGAAATAGATTCCATCACATGTTTTTCAGTTTCACTATCTAGTGCATTAGTTGGTTCATCTAATATTATTATTTTTGCGTCTCTGTATAAGGCTCTTGCTATACCCATTCTTTGTCTTTGACCTCCTGAAAGTCTAACACCTCTTTCACCGACTTTTTCGTTATAATTGTCAGGTAAAGATTCAATGTAAGAATTAATTTGTGCAAATTTGGCAGATTTTTTTGCTTTTTCCAAATTGATAGACTCAATGTTAAGCCCAATTCCTATATTTTCCAATATAGTTGCATCATTCAAAAAAACAGTTTGCGGCACAATGGCTATATTTTTTTGCCAATTTTTTATATTTTTTAAATTAATTTCAATTCCATCAACTAAAATTCTACCTTTAGTGGGAGTAAATAATCCTGAAATAATATTAACAAAAGTACTTTTCCCAGAACCAGTTTCTCCTTTAATTGCAACTTTTTGTCCTTTTAAAATATCAATATTTAAGTTGTTTAAAACATTTGGTAAATTATGATCATAATGAAATGAAAGATTGTCAATTTTTATTTCTTTTTCAAATTTTAAAGTTTCATACGTCTTATCTTTAGTGGAACTTATATGTCCGTTGTTTAATATGTCTAAAAAGGAGTTAACAGTGGGTATTGAACCTTTGTACTTTATTGAAAGATTATATATTTGATTAATTAAGGGCAAGCATTTTTGTGTGCCAAATGCTAAAATAGCTAAATAAGAAATATTACTCTCAATTGATCTTTCACTAAGATCTGCAAAATAAATTATTAAAACAACAAGTATGATAATAAATGATTCAAGATAAATTTTTGGTGTCTGAGATATAGTTCTAACTGTGGAAGTAGAGATTGCTGTTTCTGTTGAAATTTTACTTAAAGTTTTTAAAAAAAAATTTTTTAGGTTATAGATAATTATTTCTGGTAGATACCCAACTGTATTTTGAAAAATATCAATCATAAAATTTTGATTTAAGTTTACAGTTTTTCCTTTTTTTAAAACCATTGCTGACTTGAGTTTAAAGATAATAAAAAAGAATAAAACAATTGAGACTAATATTAATGGTGTGTAGAAGGGTTCATTTAAGATTAGAACAGCTACTATACCTAAAGTAATTAAAGTTGAATTGATAATATTAATTGAAGAAAAAATAATTACTGTAAATGCTCCAGTTTTTTGAGAAAGACTACTTAAGATTTCATTTGATCCATGCTTAAAATAGTAGCTAAAATTTTGATTTATTAAAAATTTAAATATTCTTATTCTAAAATAACTTGCGGTGTTGTCAGTTAGAGTATTTGAAAGTTTAACATATTTTAATTTTATAAAACCACCAAGTAAAACAATAAAAATAAAGCTAAAAGAAACTATTGCTAAAACATTTTTTTGATTTGTTATGTTAAAAAAAAGAAAAATATTTTCAAATAAATCATTAAATATATAATTTTCTGGATTAACGAAAAAACTTACAAAAGGGATTAACATAGCCACAGAAATAGACTCGGCTAAAGAACTGAGTATAGATAGAAAAAGTACAACTTTAATCTCTTTTTTTCCTTTGCTATCAAGGTGAAAGGCTATTTTTTTTGAAATGCTTAAAGCAGATATTTTATTGCTTTCTTCGGTGTTATTCAAAATAGTTTCTTTTTTTTAATATTATATTTAAATTATCTCTGTCTCTTTTTGTGTCCATACATTGCCAAAAATTATAGTGTTTAAAAGCAATTAATTGATTTTTTTTGGTTAACATTTCCATGGGCTCTCTTTCCAAAAAAGTTTGATCATTTTTAATATAATTTAAAAATTCTGGCTGCATAACAAAAAATCCACCATTAATCCATCCTTCATCCAATTTCGCTTTTTCTTTAAAATATTTAACCTTATTACCTGTAATCTTTATCGCACCAAATCTTGCGGGCGGTCTTGCGGCGGTTAACGTTACTAATTTCTTATTTTTTATATGAAACTTTAGTAATTTTTTTATATCGACGTTTGACAAGCCATCGCCGTAAGTAAGCATAAAAGGTTCGTTTCCAAGAAATTTTTTTAATCTTTTCAATCTTCCGCCAGTCATTGTTTTTTGTCCGGTATCGATTAAGTTTATATTCCAACCAAAATTATTATTTTTAAAATATTTTTTTATAACGTGCCCTTTGTAGCCTAAGGCAATATAAAAATCCTTAAAACCATGGTTGGCATAATGTTTCATTATAAAATAAATTAAAGGTTTTTTACAAACTTCAATCATTGGTTTTGGAATTAATTTAGTGAACTCTGAAATTCTAGTTCCCAAACCACCAGCTAAGATAACAACTTTCATTTTATAGAATATATGTAAATAAATTTATAACGTAATTATAAGCCTACTTTTTCATATAAAATTTGATTAGTAAACAAAATCTACAAAATTATATGAAATATTAAAGCTTTATTAAATAATTTATATATTTTATTAACAATTATTTTAAAAATAAAAATCAATTAAAAGAAAAAATAAACACTTATTATTCTTTAGCTCCAGTCGGAACTGTTGCAGGTCTTGCTGCTATAGTTACTATTTTTTTTGACAATGTTAGCTCTCTAACAATAATATAAATCCCCGCACCAATAATTAAAATATTTCCAAGATAGTTGTTCAATGTTGGGACCTCGCCAAACATCATGTAGCCTAAAATAGCTCCTGCAAAAATTTGAATATATTGAGTTGGGGCAAATAATGATGATGGTAAGTGTCTTGCTGAATTAATAATAAAAATTAATGCAATGCCTCTAACAATACCACTAGTAAAATTTACAATAAAATCATTTAAATTCATTGATACAAAATTTGCTATTAAAAAAACTCCTGAAAAAATTAATAAAAAAATTTTTCCATAAATTAAAAAAGAATAAACATTTTCTGTTTGGCCATATTTTCTGACGATCAACCAGCTAATAGAAACTAATAGTGGTGCCAAAAAAGTTAAATAAATATATTTATTTAAAGGTTCATTAAATGGGTCTAAGGAAATTACGACACCTAAAAAACCAACGATGATCGCTGTGTATCTTCTCCAACCTACTTTTTCACCTAAAAATAAATTTGCTCCAATTGTGAGCATTAAAGGAGCGGTAAAAGCGACACTATACATTACAACAAGTGATAAGTGTCGTAAGCTAGTTATAAAAGCGAGCATTGCTAAAAACATCAATGCAGTTCTAAAAAAGTGTATTTTTAAGTTAACTTTTTTTAACTTTACCCAACCATTTCTCGATTGAATAAAAAGAATTATTGGTAATAACGCTGCAACTGAGTTTACAAAAATTATTTGTGATACATGATAAGAGCCTGTTAATTTTTTATTAAGAGTGTCAAATAAAACAAAAAGTATGTAACCTAATACAGCTA
>Ga0308019_10000798_pt1 | contig 19512 bp, 18 predicted proteins | sample Neamet284_FD_203135 | JGI IMG/M metagenome (GOLD analysis project Ga0308019, IMG submission 203135) | Marine microbial communities from water near the shore, Antarctic Ocean - #284 | ecosystem: Environmental > Aquatic > Marine > Unclassified | place: Southern Ocean | collected 2014-10-01 | reverse complement strand
ATCAAAAGAACTATCTAAATTAACTAACGAAAACCAAAATGATAAAAATATTGGCCACCCAATATTTGCTGGTGCCCATTCATTTGGTAAATACCCGTAAAAATTTATTGCTGTTGCATAAGTAAAATTATCCATTCCGTCTGCTATCAAAGGTAATTCATGTGGAAAATAAAAAAATCGTAATCCTAATCCAATTAAAAATATAATTATAAAACTAATTTTTATTTCTATTTTATTTATTTTTAGTAATAACAATCTTCAGTCTATTTTTTTATAAACTGTACTTAATACTTATTATTTAATGTTAATCCTGTTTAGTCTAATTTCTTCACTAATGAGTTGTTTATCAAAACTAATCAGAAAAGCAACATAATCTGCAATCTCTTTAGGTTTTAGGAATGTTTCGAAATCTTGATCTTTTGATAATTTTCCCATTTTTGTTTGAGTTGAACCTGGTGAAATAGAATATACTCGTATGTTATTCTCTTTTAATTCTAAAAATAATGCACGTGAAAATCCTAATAGTGCATGTTTGCTAGAACAGTAAGCAACACTATCTTTGAATCCAGCATATGCTGAAGATGAACCAATATTTACAATTCTACCCCACTTTGATTTTTTCATGTCTTTTGAAAATTCTTTACTAAAAATAAAAGGAGCTCTTACATTAATTTTAAAAGATTCTTCAAATTCTTCTATTGTTGTTTTCTGTATTGGTTTTATCAAAAATACTCCTGATGTATTTATTAAAACATCTATTTTTCCAAATATTTTTCTTATTTTTTTAATTGCTCTATCAATATGTTTATCATTTGTAAGATCTACTGATTCAATTTCTACTATATTATCATCTTTTTTAATTTCTTTTTTTAATTTTAATAATTTATTTTTATTTTTTCCAATTAAAAATAAATTATGATTTTGTTCTGCAAGTTTTTTAGTAATTGCATTTCCAATACCTCCGGAAGCACCAATAATCAAACAATTTTTCTTTTCTATCGATAATTTTTCTTTTACGCCATTTCCAAGACTTTTTTGTAGATCTCTTATATTGTTAACATACCATTTTAAGTCATCAAGTTTAATTGCATGCTCATCATCTTGATGTTGTTTTACTTTTGAGCCTTTAACATAAAAAAAAATGTCAGATGGTTTATACGGTATAGAAGTGAATAAAACTAGCGGATTATTAGAATGATTTCCAAATGCTACTGGTAATTTAAATTTTTCAGATAATTTTTCTATTGCATTAAAATTGACATATTCAATATCTGAACGTAATGTTGTATGAATTAATTTTATATTTTTTGTATTTTTTATATTAATTTTAACAAATTTAATTGCTTTTTCTATTTCATTATAATCTGAAAATCCTGTAGATATGTAAATTGGTTTTTTAGTTTGTAAAACTCTTTTAATTAAAATTTTGTTAGTAATGTCTTGGCTTAAAATTTTATAAAAATCTACACCTATCTTTTCTAAAAAAGGAATTTTTAGAGGATCTGCTATTGTGATTCCAAATTGTTTCTTTTTCTTTTTAGTAAATTCAATGGCTTTTTTATAGAATGAATCTGATAACTCTTTTTTCTTATTTTGATTATTTTTATAAAATTCTCTTTCCCGTATATGAAATAAAATTGCATCTACGTCTGCTGCTAAACATCTTTCAATATATTCTTGGGCATATTTTTCTATACCATTATGGTTCTTTCCAATTTCTGCTATAATCACAAAAATTTAATATTTACATATCATAAATATTTTGTTTTATACTCATACTATCTAATTTCCTTAATCTCTACATATCTTTTTTCATTATTTGATATTCTACATGCCTCCATTACTTTTGCTTGATTTAAGAGATCCTTTTCAAAATTATATTTACATGAATTTGACTTAATAATTTCATCACTAAATGATTCTATCATTAATTTAAAATGATTGACTGGTTCAATCAGTATTTCTTTCTCTATACTATTATTTTTAATATTTAATCTAGCTTGCATATCTGGTGGTATGTTGTAGGCTCTGGTTAAACTTAGAGAGCCATCACTTCCCCATAGTCCGTAATTTGATTCATATTCAAGATCATAACCTACACTGCTTTGGGATTGCCTGTTACCCTCAAAATCCATCAACAATGTAGCTTTAGTGTCAACTTGTGTTTCTTTATCCATAGTCAAATTACAAAAAACACCTCTAGGTTCAGATTCAAACAACATTCTTGATGCATTAATGGGATAGCATCCTGCATCATTTAGAATACCTCCACCCAAAGATTTGTCATATCGTATGTTATCTCTTGATATTGGTGGAAAACCATATTTTGAAGAAAACAGGAATACTTTACCAATTATTTTATCGTTGATACATTCTTTTACTTTTTGATGAGATGGATGAAAACGATACATAAAACTTTCCATTAGTCTAACATTATTTTCTTTAGAAATTCTAACTATTTTTTTTGCCGATTCAAATGACGTTGTAGATGATTTTTCACATAGTACATGCTTACCTGCTTTTGCTGATTTTAATACCCATTCTTCATGATTTCCAACTGGTGTAGAAATATACACAGCATCTACATTTTTATCATTTATTACATCATCGTATGTTCCATATTTTTCACAATCAAATGTTTTTGAAAATTCTAGAGCTTTGTTGTTTGACCTACTTCCAATGTGTTCCAATTTTGTATTGTTTGAATTTAATATTGCAGGTATGGTGGAATTTTTTGCAATTGTTGAACAACCAATTATTCCAATATTAATTTTATCAGTCATTACTAAATTATTTTACCATGTTGTCCAACCACCGTCTACCACAACGGTTGAACCACTCATATATGATGAACCTGAGCTACACATGAATTCAACAAGCTCGTTTAATTCATCTTTTTTCATCATTCTTTTCATAGGTGTTAATGCAGCATATGCTCGTTTAAATTCATCGTCTTGATCAAACTCTACCCCGCCTGGAGCTATGCAGTTTACTCTGATTTTAGGAGCTAAATGTGTTGCTAGAAATTTTGTCAAATTAATTACCCCCGCTTTTGAAATACTATATGCCGGATGTTTATGTCCTCCATTGTATAAATCTGGCCTAGCTGAAACTATGCCTGTAGAAGCTGAAAAATTTACAATGGAGCCATTGTCATTATTTCTTGCAAACTCTCTACATACTGAAAATAATGATGTTAAATTAATATCCAAAAATTTTTTAAAAGATTCTAATGTTAAATCAAAAATCGTTCCTCTGGTCTTTCCTTCTTCAACATGATCATTCATTGCAAAACAGTTAACTAAACAATCTGCCTTATTTTTTGAAAACCAATCTTTTACAAAATTCTCATCTGTTAAATCATGACCTAAAATTAGATCAAGACCTATTATTTCATGTTTTTTGCTTAGATGTGTAGAAATTTCTTTTCCAAGTAGCCCTTCTGAACCTGTGATAATTATTTTCATTTTTATGCTATTTTTAATTAATTATAGTATTTATCTACATTTTGTTTTATGAATTCTTGATATATTTTACATGTTTTTTCAGGTGTGATTTCTTTGTCCTCATATCTAGCCCCTTGTATGATTAAGTCTCCTGAATAATTAATCTTTGATAATGAAGAAAAGAAAAGATCAAAATTTGTATCTCCCATTCCAAATGGAACCGTGGTGCCTTGAAATTTTCTATCTTTAACATGTACATTTTTGATCCATTTTTTTAATTTTGTCAACTCTTCACCAGAATTATATCCTAAAGATGCACTATTACCGGAATCATAATTTGCCATTATGCTTGGATGGTTGAACCCTATCAAAAATTCTTTAAAATCATGTGGACTGAGATCTGTTTCTAAAACTATCACTACGTTATTTTTTTCTGCAAAGGTAAGTATTTTTTCCAAATTATTTGTAATCTCATTTTTATTTTCATCAGTTTTTAATGATGATGAGTCTACAAGAGGTATTTCTATCATTGAAATTTCTAGTTTGTTTGCTTGTATGATTAATTTTTTCATGGTTTCAATATTTTTTTCTAACTCTGATTGTGACTCACTAAATAATTTTTTAGTCATAAAATAATCTGCACAAATTGCGTTTATTGAAATATTATTTTTTTCCATTAATTGATTAATTTCTATAATTCCTTCATCAGACAGTATTGGATTTGGCTGTATTTCATCAAAAATCCATTCAATTATCTCTAATCCACAATTTGATGCAATTTCAAACTCTTCTTTCCAAGACTGATTTGGAAAAGATTGAATCTGTTCTTTATGAGGTTTAGATAGCCTCCCCTGCATAATTCCTATATTAGGAGTTGTAACCAATATAAAAAATTAGGATATTAATAATATTAATGATTAATTACTTCCCAAATTAAACAAAAAAGGATTTATGAATAAAAAAATAGAATTTAGGAATATCTATTCACGATTTAAAGGTCTTTTAGGTTTAGGTGCATCAGATATTATAAGTGCAGTAATTACATCTGCATTTTGGTTGTATATTACAACAATTATGGATGTTGAAAGTTATGGTCAACTCAGTTATGTAATTGCAATTGCAACTATTTCAACATCAATTTCATTAATTGGATCAAAAAATACACTTACTGTATGTGTATCTAAAAATTTAAAAATAGAATCAACTATTTTTTTCATTGTCCTTATTTTTACTTCAGTTGTTTCTTTGATAACATTCCTAATTTTTTATGATTTTGAATTAAGTCTGTATGTTTTTGGTGCAGTAATTTTTTCAATGGGTGGATCTATAATACTAGGAAAAAAACTTTTTAATACATATTCTAAATATGTAATTATCCAGAAATCTTTTTGGGTTGGATTATCTATTGGATTATATCATTTGATAGGCATTAATGGCATAGTTCTTGGAATGGGACTTTCATTTTTTATTTACTTGCCAATTGTAATTAAAACATTTAGAACTACTTCAATTCATCTTTCTTCATTTAAACCACATTTTAGATTTTTTATGAATGGATACATGATTGATTTACTTGGAACTATGGTTAAACAAATTGATAAACTTATACTTCTTCCTTTGTTGGGATTGACTCTATTGGGTAATTACCATTTAGCGCTACAATTTATTGCCATTTTTCAGTTATTGCCCATGATAATTCTAAAATATACATTACCACACGATGCATCTGGAAATCCAAATAGAAATTTGAAAATTTTGTTAGTAATTGTTTCAGGATGTCTTACTGTGATATCCATACTAGTTACTCCAATTTTTATTCCAATATTTTTTGAAAAATTTATCTATGTTGTTGAAATAATTCAAATTCTAAGTCTTTCTTTAGTCCCTTTTTCTATTTCTACCACATATTTTTCAAAATTCTTTAACAATAAAAATTCAAAAATATTGTTAATTAATTTAATATTGTATCTTTCAAGCTTTCTTCTAATTATATTTATAATTTCAGACACTATTGATGTGGTTGGAGTTTCAATTGCTTATGTTATAGGTTCAATTATTTCTGCAGGATTTTTAGTAACTATGGATATCATAATTAAAAAATCCGATAAGAAATAAAATTTAAAATTGAATTTTCATTTGAATATTATGTTTATATAATATCGTTAATGGATAGAATTGAAATCTTGTGAAGTTATTAGGGTTTTTTTTTAAAATACTTACAAAAATTCCATTTATAAGAAAAAATACTATTTTAAAAGGAATTTTTGATGTGTTTTTTGAAAAACCAAAATTTTATGGTTGGGGGATGAGAACTATGCATGAAAATCCATGGATAGATAATTTTCAAGAATCAACCTTCAGAAAATCATGTATTGATGTAAAAAATTTTCAATTTACTATGGCTGGTATAAATCAAAATACTGTTGATCAATTAAAATGGAGACATTGGGTAGTTGCATTTGCCACACGTTATGCTATAGAATTTTCTTCTCAGGAGTCAAAAAATTTTGTAGAATGTGGAACTGCTGACGGAATTACAGCTTTTTTTATATTGAAAGAAATACATTCACATCCAAATATTGCAAAAAATTGTAAAATGTTCTGTTATGATGCTTGGGATAGAATGGAATCCACTTCATTATCCACAACTGAATCAAAACCTATAGATTATTCTGTATTAAATCTAGATTCAACAAAACAAAATTTAGTTGAATTTAAAGACGATTTAACTTTTTGTAAGGGCTATATCCCTGATTCATTTAAATTATTTCCAGGACCTTCATCAATTTCATTTATTCATATTGATATAAACTCCTCAAAAATAACCTTGGATATTTTGAAATATTTTTTTCATAAATTAACTAAAAATGGTGTGATTTTATTTGATGATTATGGTTGGAGTACTTATGCCGATACTAAAAATGTAGTTGATGAATTTTTTCATAAAAAAAAAGGCACTCTTTTAAAATTACCTACTTCTCAAGCAATTTTCTTTCGTTCAGACTAAGAATTTTAAAATATTAAATTAACCAAAGTAATTTTATCAAAAATTGTTCACATCAGACTTTATTTGAAAATAGATTTTGAGAGATTATTATGTTTTGAAAAATATTTTTTCTTATTTGATTACGAGTTGTATTCTAGAGTGAGTCTTTTTATAATTACGTACACATCTTAAAATATAGCATAAATAGACCTATAATTTAAACTCTTTACATGTCACGATTATCCACAATTAAAGAAATTTTTGAATTAATGATTCATAGAAGGAAATTTCACATGTTTCCAATTATCATTTTACTAATTGCACTAATTGGAGTAACAGCTCTTGCACAGTCAGGCCTAGTGGCATTTATCTATCCGATTTAATATGCAAACAAGTTCTCCCAGATTCAAGTCCCTAGCAGTTACTGCAGGATTATCCTTTTGGTTTTTTATCATAACATCATCAACTGGAATATTTTCAATTGAGATTTTAATTATATTTGTGGGAATAGTTCTAAGTGTCACACAAATATTTGCAAAAAAAATCTCAAAGGGACTAGACATTTTTGCAATAATTAACACAAAAATATTTTTAGGAATTTTGTTTGGTACAATAATTTCCATTTATGGGATAACATTTAGATTATTACGAATTGATTTACTGCGATTAAAAAAACAAGATGGGACATACTGGTTGGATGTGGAACAGACAAAACCTCACAGAATTAGGAAACAGTACTGATGTATAATTTAGGAATATCTTGCTACTATCATGATTCAGCAGCAGCATTACTCAAAGATGGACACGTAATTGCAGCAGTTGAAGAAGAGAGATTCTCAAGAAAAAAGTTTGATGATGATTTTCCTCATAAAGCCATTAAATGGTGTCTTGATGAGGCAGGAATCACACCTGATCAGATTGATTCAGTTGCATTTTATGACAAGCCTGTTTTAAAATTTGAGAGATTGTTAGATAATTACATTGCAGTTGCTCCACGGGGATTGTTTAGTTTTTTGGATGTTATTCCAAAATGGATTCACAAAAGATTATGGATTAAAAATGATATTAAAAAAGCACTAAAAGGATTCAAAGGGGAAATAATATTTCCTGAACATCATTTGTCACATGCAGCACATGCATTTTACACATCACCATTTGAGGAATCTGCCATTCTTACAATTGATGGAGTTGGGGAATGGAGTACAACATCATATGGAATTGCAAACAATGATTCTGTAAAAATCACAAATGATATACGGTGGCCACATTCATTGGGATTATTTTACTCTGCATTTACATATTTTCTAGGATTCAAGGTAAATGAGGGAGAATACAAGCTGATGGGATTGTCATCTTATGGAAAACCAAAATATTATGATTTGATTTTAGAGAATTTAATTGATGTAAAAGATGATGGAAGTATTCACCTTAACATGGAATACTTTGCATTCACATATGACAAAGTAATGACTAGTAAAAAATTCTCAAAACTGTTTGGCATAGAACCAAAAACAAGAGATGAAAAAACGTTACAAATTCATTTTGATATTGGAGCTAGTGCACAAAAAGTATTAGAAGATGTAATTTTAAAAATGGTACATCACATCCATGCCAAAACAAAAATGAAAAATCTGTGCATTGGTGGGGGTGTTGCACTAAACGGAGTGGCTAATTACAAAATACTATCCGAAGGTCCATTTGAGAATGTTCACATTCCACCATCTCCAGGTGATGCAGGTAGTGCAGTGGGGGCAGCTCAATACTTGTATTATGTTTATCATAAAAATCCTAAAAATCAATCCAATACTACTCAATTAATTCAAGAAAATGTGTACGTTGGTCCGTCATATAGTGATGAGGACATCAAATCATTTTTAGATTCCAAAAACATTTCATACGAATTCTTTGAGGGAATAACACTACTACAAAAAACGGCACAACTAATTGCTGATGGAAATGTAGTTGGTTGGTATCAGGGAAAGATGGAGTGGGGTCCGCGTGCACTAGGGAATAGAAGTATTCTGGCAGACCCCAGACGCGCAGACATGAAAGATATTCTTAATGCCAAAATCAAACATCGTGAATCATTTAGACCGTTTGCACCATCAATAATGGAGGAATTTGCATCAGAATACTTTGAGATGGACATTCCCAGCCCATACATGTTGATGGTAGCCCCAGTCAAAAAACCAAAAGAGATCCCAGCTGTAACTCATGTGGATGGGACAGGGCGACTCCAAACAGTTTCAAAAGAGAGCAATGAACTCTATTATAGTTTGATCAATGAGTTTTACAAGATTACGGGAGTTCCCGTAATAATCAACACATCAATGAATGTAATGGGTGAGCCCATAGTGAACACACCTGAGCAAGCTTACTCAATGATTATAAAAACTGACATGGACTGTATTGTGATGGGAAATTATTTGGTGAGAAAATAAAATGTCAGTTCAGGTAAGTTACAAAAAGCAAACAATATTTTTTATAATTTTGATATTAGTTGTGTTAACTGCTCTTGAAATTACAATTAGAATATATGATTACTATGACCCTAATTGTAATTTTGTAAATAGCGATGTTTTTAGTGAAGTAGATGAAAATTTAAAATTACAAATTTGTAGGGATAATGTATCTCTAAAATGGGAAATCAATCCTTTACTTTTAATTCCAAATCAGAATTTAGATACCATCACTGTAAATTCTGATGGATTTCGTGGAAATGAATTATTATCCAATCCTGATTATCGAATATTTGTCATAGGTGGTTCTACTACATTTGGAGTAGGAGCAACTTCTGATTTCAAAACAATTCCATATTTTTTACAAGAAAAAATTAATCACGTTTTTCCAGATCAAAATATAGAAGTTATTAATGCAGGTATACCTCAGGGATACAGTTATACTGAATCAATTCTGATCAAGGAAAAAATTTTATCGTATTCTCCAGATCTTTTAATAATTTATGATGGATGGAATGATTTAGCTCAAGAATATGATTTCTATTCTGAAGGTACGGATCCTATTTTTTTAGATAAATTAATCAGATATGTTGGAAAGAGTGATTATATCACACCTAAATTTATTTTAACTTATTATTTTAATTTGAAACATAATTCTGATGATGTTGTTCATTTTAATTCTTATAAAATCAATGAAAAAATTTCTTTATGGAAAAATACTTGGGAAGATATATGTCAATTAGAAAAAGAAAATAATTTTAAAACAATTATTACATTACAACCATTAGTTGGAACTGGACAAAAAATTTTAACATCTGAAGAATCTAAAAGCTATACAAAATTTGATGGAGAATCTGTTATTTTTTATTATGATTCTTATCAAATTGGATTGAACGAATTAAATTCAAAATGTTATTCAACATTAGATTTAACAAATGCTTTTGATTCAAATTCTGAAACTATTTTTTATGATTTTGGTCATGTTGGAGACTTTGGAAATAATATTATAGCTGATAATTTATTTGAAAAAATTCTTCCAATACTTAATGAACGATACATCTAAACTAAATTATTTTTAAAAATTATTTACTATGATATAATTCAAAATTACTATCTTTTTCTGAAATTATTGAAATTTCAATTGGTAATTTTATTTTAAATGTAGGATCATTCCACCTAAACCCTTTAGAATAATCTGGCATAAATTCTTGGGATATTTGATAAAAAACCTCCGTATTATCCGATAATGTTAGAAATCCATGCGCAAAGCCTTTGGGAATATACACCATTTTGTGATTTTCTTCAGTTAACTCAAATCCTTCCCATTGTTTGTATGTAGAAGATAATGGGCGAAGATCTACAATAATATCAAAAATTTTTCCTTTTGTGCATCTAACAAGTTTGTTTTCTTCATATGGTGTATCTTGAAAATGCATTCCACGAAAAGTTCCAATTTTTTTATTAAAAGATACGCTACATTGAACAAGCTCCGAATTTAATCCCAATGATGTAATTTTTTTTTTATCCCACACACGTGCAAAAAATCCCCTACTGTCTTCTATTTTTTCTGGTTCTATAACTATTACACCGTTTAGTTTTGTTTCGATAAATTTCATAAAATTATTACCTTATAGATTGTAATTAAAATATCATTTTTTATTTCACACATTTGAGATACCCGTCCGGAGCTGCTGTTATTAATAATTTATCACTAATTGTTTTATCAATTTTAAAGCGATTATTTGTTTTCAAAAATTCTGTTATTGCAGAACCTGGATTTTTACCTTTTGTCCAAGAGCGATTCTTAAAAAATTCTTCAGGTAATGAACTAATTAGTGTATCAAAAACTACTAAATAACTTCCTTTGGAAATTAATGGAGAATATGCTTTTAATTCTGATAGTACATGAGCATGAGTATGATCCGAATCTAATATCACCATAACATGTTTTTTATTTTTTGATAATTCATGAATTTTTTTAATAGTTTTTTTAGAAATTGATGAATCCTCTATTAATGTAATTCTTTTAAACATAGGATGTTTTTTTATATTTTTTTTATTTTCCTCATGAATTTTAATATCAATTCCAATTACTTCCCCCCTCCCAATCATTTCTAAAATGGATGCCAAAAAAATCATAGATCCACCTCTAGCAACTCCCGTTTCAATAATTAATTCGGGCTTAATTTTCCAGATGATTTCTTGTAATGCAATAATATCTTGAGGATATTGAATAATTGGTAAACCTAACCAATTAAAATGATATGAATATTCATAGGGATAACTATCTGAAATCCATTTTTTAGAAAGTTCTTTTAGTGAAGTATCCTTGTTCATTTTTTCCATTTTAGTTTTATTTCTTTTTTTAAATTCTGAATTATCCATTTTTTTCAACACTTTTTTTAATGCAAAAAACTCATAGGATAAACCTTTCTGTAATTTTATCTTAAATATACAATATCTAATTAAATAAATTAATTTATGATTATAAGAAAAATTCCATTAAATTTTATTCAGAAAATGTTATTGAATTTTTACTTCAGGTATTGGAATCACAAATTTTCCATCCCATTCTTTAATAAAATTGATTTGGTTAGAAATCTCTTCTTGTAAATTCCATGGTAAAATTAACACATAATCCGGTTTTGTTCTTTTAATTTCATCAGGATTTTTAATTGGAATGTGAGTACCAGGAAGATACAATCCTTGTTTGTAAAAACTTCGATCAACTACATAATCAATATGATCTAATCCAATATTACAATAATTTAATAAAGTATTTCCTTTTGCAGCTGCACCATAACATACAATTTTCTTTTTTTCTTTTTTTGCATTACCTACAAAATTTAATAGTTGTTTTTTTACTTTAATAATTTTATTTTGAAAATTTGTATATGTACTAATATGTTTTATGCCAAATTCTATTTCTTCTTCTAATACTTTTTTAACTTCATTATTAATAATATGAGTTGTATTTTTTTTATGTGTAGCATATACTCTTAATGAACCTCCATGAGTTTCTAATTTTTCAACATCAAATATCTTTAGATTATGTTCTTCAAAAATTTTCATTATAGTATAAAGTGAAAAATATGAAAAATGTTCATGATAAATTGTATCAAATTGATTTTCCTGTATTAGTTTCATTAGATGTGGAAATTCTACAGTGATAATTCCGTTAGAATTTAGTAAAATTTTCATTCCTTTGACAAAATCATTTATGTCTGGTACATGTGCTAAAACATTATTTCCTATTAGAAGATCTGCTTTTTGTTGCTTCAAAGATAATTTTTTTGCAATTTTAGTACCAAAAAATTCTACTATTGTATTAATTCCTTTTTCCTTTGCTACTTTTGCAACATTTAGAGCTGGTTCTATACCTAAACATGGAATATTTTTATTTTTAAAATTCTGAAGTAAGTATCCATCATTACTGGCAATCTCTATGACAAAATTATTTTTATCAAGTTCAAATTTGTCTATAACTTTGTCTACATATTCACTTGCATGGTTAATCCAAGTTTCAGAATATGATGAAAAATATGCATAATCTCTGAAAATTTTATCTGGATTTTTAAATTTCTCTAACTGTACTAAAAAGCAATTTGTACATACATAAACATGTAAAGGAAATATCTCTTCTTTTTCTATCAAGTCAGATTTTTTTAAGAAAGAATTAGATAGTGGAGAAGATCCAAGATCTGCAAATGTTATATCTAGATTTTCATTACAGAATCTGCATTTTTTTTCCATGATGATTAGATTGAATTAAAATAGTCTATTTGTTTTTCTGACACTTTTCTCATATCACTTTGCTTTTCATATTCTTTATACCATTCTATCGTCATTTCAAGTCCTTTTTTTAAATCAATTTTTGGCATCCAACCAAGTTTTGTTTTAGATTTTGAACAATTTAATTTCAAAATTTTACTTTCAAAATGATTTTTTGATATATCTAAAATAACATTACTTTTTTTTCCATATATTTTTGAAATTTCTTCTACTATCCAGGATACTGGTTTATTTTCTTCGTTTGGGCCAAAATTCCATGCTTGAGCAAATTTTTTTTTATCTGACCACATTTTTTCTGCAAGTAAAATATAACCATTTAATGGTTCTAAAACATATTGCCAAGGTCTAACAGCATTAGGACTACGAATTTTTAGTTCTTTGTTTTGAGTAATTGCTTCAATAATGTCTGGAATCAATCTATCTTTAGCCCAATCCCCTCCGCCAATTACATTACCAGCTCTTGCTGATGCTAAAGTAATTTCATTATTAGTTCCTTCAAAATATGAATTCCTAAATGCAGATGTAATTAATTCTGAACATCCTTTGCTACTGCTGTATGGATCATAACCTCCTAATCTATCTTCTTCTGTATGTGATCTGTTGAATTCTTTATTATCATAGCATTTATCACTTGTCACATTTATTATTGCACATGTTTTTTTTGAACTTCTTACAGCATCTAACAAATTTACTGTTCCCATAATGTTGGTTTCATAAGTTTCTCTAGGATTCGTATAGGATGATCTAACTAGAGATTGTGCTGCTAAATGAAAAATTATTTCAGGTTTTATTTTTGCAATTGTATTCTGTACTTCATCATAATTTCTAATATCCCCTTCAATTGAATTAATATTTTTTGAAATATCAGCTAATTCAAATAAACTAGGTTTTGTTGGAATATCTTTTGAGAATCCAATTACCTCAGCTCCTATTTTTTTTAACCATAATGTTAACCAACTCCCTTTAAATCCAGTATGACCTGTAATTAGAACCGTCTTTCCGTTCCAAAACTCTCTATTCATTACCAAATTTTCCATGGAGCTTTATTGGAAGTCCATAAATTTTCTAAATGATTTTTATCTCTTAACGTATCTAATGGTTGCCAAAAATTTGAATGTCGAAATGCCGATAATTGATTTTCATTACTAAGTTTTTCTAATGGATCTTTTTCCCATACGGTTGAATCATTTTCAATATAATCAAATATTTTAGGTTCTAATACAAAATAACCTCCATTTATCCAATTTCCATCTCCTAATGGTTTTTCTATAAATGAAGTCGAATCATCTTTGTTAATTTTTAAGATTCCAAATCTTCCGGGTGGTTGCACAGCTGTAACTGTAGCTATACATTTTTTCTTTTTATGAAATTCTATTAATTTTTTAATATTCACATCACTTACTCCATCACCATATGTAAAACAAAATCTTTCATTTTCTAAATATTTTTTTACTCGTTTTAAACGACCTCCTGTCATAGTATTTAATCCAGTATCTACTAGTGTAACTTTCCATGGTTCAGCATTCTTTTTATGAATTTCAATATTATTTGATTTCATATCTATGGTTACATCTGACATATGAAGAAAATAATTTGAAAAATATTCTTTAATCTGATATCCCTTATATCCTAAACATATTACAAAATCGTTAATTCCATGTGAAGAGTATATCTTCATTATGTGCCAAAGAATTGGCATTCCTCCAATTTCAATTAATGGCTTAGGCTTAAGGTGAGTTTCTTCACTAATTCTGGTTCCTAAACCTCCTGCTAGAATCACTGCTTTCATTTAACAATTTATAAAATATTTTATTAGTATTATTTGTATTGAAGATTTAAATTTATAATTCAGTCAGAATTTCTAAATCATCAATTTAATTTCTAAAATTGAATAATCATGAATTTGAAATTTCTTTTTTCATTAAAGTAGCCCCTTCTTTTATTCCATTCATTTTAAATTTAATCTCTTTTGAAATTTTTAAATTTTTTAGATTAATATTTGGTCTTTTAACTGTTAAATCCAATTTTTTTGAATTTATTGATTTGATTTTAGTTTGATCAAGTTTAAATTTTTTTGCTACATACATTGACCAATCATATCTATTAATAAAATCAGATCCAACCACATGAAAAATTCCATTTGAATTATTTTTTATTAACTTTAAAGTAGCAAAAACTAGATCTGGAACATATGTTGGTGTATTATACCAATCTTCAATTTCATATAAAATTTCTTTTCTTTTTAAAGTTTCAATAACTCTCAAAACTGAATTCATACGTTGATTATCTTCTATCCAACAATAGGGTTGATCAATTCTTAAAATTAAATATGATAATCCTGATTTTTTAATAATTTCTTCCCCTTTAACTTTTGTATATCCATAATAAGTTGAAGGTGATGTTTTATCTTTCTCAAAATATTCTTTTTTCTTTCCATCAAAAACAAAACTTGTAGATATAAAAATTAATTTACTATCAGTCATCTTACAACTTTCCACTATATTTTTACATCCCTCAACATTTATTTTGTCTGCTAATTTTTTATCTTCTTCACATAAATCAACATTAGCAAGTGCTGCACAATGAATAACAATATTTGGTTTTAGTTTTTTAATATAATCTATTGTAGACTTTTTATTTGTAATATCTAATTTATCTCCTTTTTTTAATGTTTTTATTTTATTTTGAAAATAAGTATGATGAACATTATAATTTTCTGAAAATTTTTTTACAAATTTTGAGCCAATAACACCACTACCACCAATTATACAAATTTTCATAGTTAATTTTATCATAAATTAGTATATTTTGAATTTATTCATTATTTTGAATTTTTAATTAAATAAATCTGGATTTTTATTATTATCATTTATATAATAATCTTAATTTGACTTATAATCATGACAAATATTGTTGTTGGTTTACCTGTTTTTAATGGAGAGGAAACAATTAATCTTTGTTTAGATTCCATTTTATCTCAAACTTACGAAAATTTTAAATTAATTATTTCAGATAATTCTTCAACTGATTTAACATCAAAAATCTGTAAAGAATATGAAAAAAAAGATAAAAGAATTATTTATATTCGTCAAAAAAATAATTTAGGACCAATTCCCAATTTCCGTTTTGTTTTAAATTATTTAACTTCAGATTATTTTGTTTGGCTTGCACATGATGATTATTGGGATGAACATTTTCTGGAAAATAATATAAAAATTCTTAATTCTAAAAAAAATGTAGTTGCTAGTATTGGACAAACAAAATATATTGGAAAAAATATTCAAACTTTTGATTTTGATAAAAATGATAACATATTCAAATATATTTATAAAAAAATGAGGCGGCATTTTCTTTCAATTAGTTGTTATTCTATTAATGATTTAAAATATGAAAATAGAGTAAAAACATGTTTAAAATCTAGAAAATATGCTTTATTTTTTTATTCTTTATTTCGTACTGAAATTTTAAAAAAAGTATTTGATCATCAAACTCAAGGACATGACATGATCATGATTTTAAAAATTCTTAGACATGGATGTATTCATGCTTCAAACGACGTTCTAATATATAGAGGAACATCTGGGATGTCTGTTCGAAATAACGTTATTGATCTTTATCTTAAAAAAGCGGCAAAATTTCATAAAATTTTATTTCCTAGACTTCCTTTTTTAAAATGGTGTAAAAATAATTTAGGTTTGAAAATTATTTTACAAAATTTTAGATATTTTACATGTGTGAGTTTGAGTGGAATTTGGGGATTATTTTTGGCCTTGATAAAATTTTATTCATTTCGTAAGAAAAAACAAGATTATTTTTATGTACCAGACCTATCATAATTTTAACATTAATTCATATATTTAATAATCAAAAAATATCTGATTATTGTGACAAAAAAACCTAAGCTTTTATTTTGGATAAATACATTTTTCATGCATTTTTCACTTGCATATTACCTTCAATCTCAACTGGATGCTGATTTTTTTGGAATTATAGATGTCAATTCAAAACCAAAAAAATTTTTTGAAAACCAAAAACTAGTTGATTTTAAAAAAAATTGGTATTTTCATGATCATATTGATCTAAATCAAAAAAAACCTGATATTGAATATTTGATGAATTTTGAAAAAAAATACAAAATTAATTTGTGGAAATTAGCAATTAATGAACGCTTTTTCTACTTACATAACAGATTCTATAAATTTCAAAAAGAAGAAATTTTATTAATTTTAGAGCAGGAATTAAAACTATTTGAGACAATTTTAGATGAAGTTAAACCTGATTATTTTCTCACCTATAATCCTACATTACATAATCAAAAATTACTGTTAGACCTTTGCAGATCTAAAGGCATCAAAGTATTAAATGCATGTCGTACTGGAATTGGTGATCAAACTGTTCTTGTTGAAGATGCTGAAACATTTGATTTAGATTTAAATAAAAATATAAATGAATTAGATACTCAAATCCATTATAATAATAATAGCAATTATGATGTAGATCAAAAAAATTGGATTAAAGGTAGAAGTGTTAATTTTTTAGACAAGTTATCTGGGTTTAAAAATTATATATTTGATTCAGATAGTGATTTGATACAATCAAATTTCATGTATTTTGGAAGAAGTAAATTTAAAGTTATCAAGGATGCATTATGGATAGAATATAAAAGAAAAAGTAACTATAATTTTCTTAATAAATTTTCAATTTTAGATCCAGCATTAAATATTCCATTTGTATATTTTCCAATGAATATTGCTGAAGAAGCAAGTCTTCTTCATTACGCACCATTTTATACAGATCAGATTGAAGTGATTCGTCATATTGCAAAATCAATACCAATTGATCACTTGTTATATGTTAAAGAACATGTTGCTGCTGGATTAAGATTCTGGAATGATATTGATTATTATAAAGAAATAATTGAATTACCTAATGTTAGATTAATTCATCCTAAATTTGATAATAATATATTAATTAAAAATTCAAAATTAGTAATAGCACTTAGAGGTACTTCCAATCTAAAAGCTGTAGAATATGGCAAACCAAACATTACATTTGGAAAACAACCATATCAAATTATTCCATCTGTATTTGGAGTAGAATCTCTGAATTCTCTTCCTAAATTAATAGAAACTGCATTAAAATCTAAAATTGAACCCTTAGACATTAAAAAGTTTGAATCTCTTTTTGAATCAAATGACTATGTGTTTCCAATCAATGTTTATGAGATAATTAGAAACCAATACTTTTTTTCAGGAAATGGAGTTTTTTCTAATGTACATATTTCAGATAATCAAATGCTTAAATTTCTTGAAAAAAATAAACCATTATTCTCTGATTCTGTAAAAACTCATTTAATGATTATATCTTTTGATAAAACACCTAAATAATCAAATGTGGGTGATTACATAATTTGAAAATAATAATTGGGATTCCTGCATTTAATGAAGAAAAAAATATTGGAGCTATTGTTGCAAAATTAAAGAAAAAATATGATCAAGTAATTGTTTGTGATGATGGTTCTTCTGATATGACTGAAACTATTGCTTCATCACTAGGCGCAATAGTTGTCAAACATCCCAAAAATTTAGGATACGGTGCAGCTATTAAGACAATTTTTAATGAATCTAAGAAAATAGATGGAGATATTTTAGTAACTTTTGATGCAGATGGACAACATCAAATTTCAGAAATTGATTCAGTTTTAAAACCTTTATTTGAAAATAAAGCCGACATTGTTATTGGTTCAAGATTTTTAGGTTCTACTAAAGATTTACCAAAGTATAGAAAAATTGGTATTAAGGCGATTACCAGTTTAACAAACACTGTTACTGGTTCTAATCTTTCTGATACTCAAAGTGGATTCCGAGCTTATTCAAAAAAAGTATTACATGAAATTTTTCCAACAGAATCCGGCATGGGAATATCTACAGAAATTCTCATAAAATCTTTAAAAAAACAAATGACAATACTTGAAGTTCCAATTACTATCAGTTATGACAATAATTCCCATTCCCAAGCACCTATCTCCCATGGGGCTTCTGTAATTATGAGTACAATAAAACATGTGGCTATTGAACGCCCTCTTTTGTATTATGGAGTAACTGGTCTATGTTTTCTTATAGTGGGATTAATTTTTGGTGCTTGGACAATTCAGATATATTCTGAACAAAGACAAGTGATCACTAACATAGCGCTTGTTGGAATTGGTGGTGTAATTTTAGGCACTATATTATTAATTACTGGAACTATCCTTTATTCTATTGTTAATGTTGTTAGAGAAAAAAGATAACTATTTAGAAATATTATTTGTATTTTTTATAAATTAGGCATTAAAATTAATAGAAATTAAATTTTAAAAACTACGATTTATTATTTTGTTGATTCATCTTCAACAATTCCACATATTATGTGATAAATTACTCTATGTACTTCCTGAATTCTTGCAGTATTGGTAGATTCAACCACAATTGGAATGTCTACAACATTGTTGATAATGCCACCATCGCCTCCAAGTAGTCCTATTGTAACTGCACCCATACTTTTTGCCGTTTTAATCCCTTTTTCCACATTCTTTGAATTACCACTAGTAGAAATCCCTATTACTACATCGCCTTTAGAAACAAGACTTTCACACTGTCTGCTAAAAACTATGTCGTATGAGTAATCATTTGCTAGTGATGTAATAATTGATGAATCTGTAGTTAAAGCAATTGCAGGCAAGCTTTTTCTCTCTTTCTGAAATCTCCCAATAAATTCTGCAACTATGTGCTGTGCATCTGCTGCGCTACCGCCATTACCAAAAATAACTATTTTATTTTGTGTACTAAAA
>Ga0308019_10000797_pt1 | contig 19513 bp, 11 predicted proteins | sample Neamet284_FD_203135 | JGI IMG/M metagenome (GOLD analysis project Ga0308019, IMG submission 203135) | Marine microbial communities from water near the shore, Antarctic Ocean - #284 | ecosystem: Environmental > Aquatic > Marine > Unclassified | place: Southern Ocean | collected 2014-10-01 | reverse complement strand
CGCAGTTTCGAAGATCGCTCCCGAGTTGTGATTTGCCTTGGACACATAGAACTTGCCTTGGTACTCCACACTGTCGCCTATCCTGTAGTCTGTGTTGGCCACCCAGTACGTGACCTGTGCGGCATCGAACACGAAACCAGGTGCGTAGTAGTCACCGTTCCACCCTGCCGTCTTCCATCCCACCATTTTCAATCTCTGTTGTCTGAATCCAGTTAACGGATCATATATGATGTCCGCGAACACTGTGCTGTTGTCAAACAACAGTATGTGTTCCTTCTGCACTGTGTTCAAAGCAATGTTGTATAACCCTACCGTGTCAGACTTGATGCCCAACTCGAACGTCTTACCTATACGCTTGGTCGATATCTCCCTGATGTCAATTTTCCTGCCTCCCGAGTCCAACAACGAGTAGTCACCCGCCATGTTCCTCAGTTTTCCCACGATGCTGTTGTTCGTGTCCAGCTCGAAACCATCCGCGGCCGGCGATACCGTGACCGCTGATCCTGGTGCCCATTCCTGTGTGGTCCAGAACAGGAACTCCCTAACTGCATTCGACCAGTTCAGTGTTTCCTTCAACTCGGTTGAGAACTTGTTGAATCGGAATCCTTGGCTTTCCAACCAGTGTCCGTAGCCGAACAAGAAGTCCGCTACATCCTGTATAGTGTCGAACACGTGACCATATGGTATAGTCTGTGTGTTCTCTTGATAGTTCTTGTACTGTTTGATAACCGTCGATCCCTCCACCGACACTGCATTGCTTGTCGTGGTCCTCACGGGATAGTTAAAATTGAAATATGGTTTGACCGTGCTGTAACCCAGCACCTTGTATCCGCCTACAAACGTCACTGTTGAGCCATCTGTTTTTGTTGTTGTGTCCGTGTTCTTTTCGATCAACACACCCGAGTACTGGAAACTCTCCACGGGGTTTGATGTCCTGAAAAGTATCTTGTAGTTCTCGTCTGGTATGAATTTTGATCCAGATGTTGATCCCGGAGATACACTGTCAGATAAAATCTTTATGTTGTCCTTGTCTGTGAACCCTCCCAGTTTGTATGCCAACTGTACTGTGAGGTTCTTCATCTTGTCGTAGTAAAAGGTTTTGGGGTCTTGGTTCCTCGAGATCAAGTAGTTGATCACCAAAGGTTGGTATCCTGCTGTTTGATATCTAGTTGTAACTCCTGTTGATAGATCTGTCTCCGTCTCTAAATGATATTTCGCTGTTGCTAGAGTTTTTCTTATGCCGGTCTCTGTATAAATCTGATTGCCTACTACGTTGGTTGATAACCTAGACGGATCAAAAAGGTTCGAGAAGAACTTCGCTGGTTTGGTCAGTGCCAGTGTCTTAGTCACCGTGAACGGATAAGCACTCGATCTCCTCCAAGCTGTCTCGGCCGGTGCTTGATCTCCAAACTTCCATGTGTTCTGTCTTCCCGGGATGTCAAAGTTGTCTACAAGTCCTGCCGCCAGTGGATCTAAAAGATTTCCTGATGCATCAACAGGCATGTAGCTCGCTATGTCCGGTTTTCCATATCTACCAGGCTCTGTCGCTATTGCGTTCCATAGTACAGTGTTTCCGGAAGTGTATGGTGCTGTTCCGTAGGTCGTGTCCCAATCTGTAGGTTTCTCTGAATAACCCAACATCTCCCATGGTCTAACATGTGGAGCATCAGTGTCATAGAAATATTTGTAAATTCCCCTCCAGTGTCCTGGAAGGTTTTCATCTATCAATCTGCCTTTTGATCTTGCATAGTTGTATGTGAAGGGTGATCCCTCTGAGAACACAGTGTTGTTGATGTACTGTACATTGTTACGACCCGCCCACTGATAGAAGTCTGCGGCCATCACGTTGTCAACTTCCTGTAGTGTATATTCCGTTGATGTGAAAGCACTAGGCAACACGTCGTGTAAATCTACCAATGTTGAATCGTAAGTTACTTTTATGTTGTTATAAATCCTTTTCTCCAGTTCCAATATCAAATCATCACGTTCGTCACCGTATGCTTTTATCATCGAGCCATCGTGTTTCCTGATCATCGCCGTGTCCGTGATGTATGTGGTGTCTGTGAACGTTCCAGGTGTGAACTTGGGATACATGCCGAGTTTTGTTGGTGACGGTGGCATGTAACTGCCTGTGGTGTCTGTGTAATCCTTGATCGTGATCGTGTCTCCCTCTGCCAGTGTTTTACTGATGGTCACACTGTCGTCTGTTGTGCTGAACGTGTATTCTGTCCCTAATAATTGCACGTTGTTCAGATACACGTATACTGCCCTGTTGCTAGGTGTTGTGATGTTGTGTTGTGAATCCAATGCATAGTCTGTCTGTGATGCACCCATCACTGTGTATGATCTTGTTGAAACGTTCTCTCCCCAACCTATCATGTCCTCATAGAAGAACGGGAACTTGCTGTTCCTGCCTGGCGTGATTGCTGATATTATCTCATCGACCCTGTCTGCGGCCAGTCCCTCGTATGCTGTTCCTGTTGCGTGTGTAAGGAATGCGTTGTACCATTTTTCGTACTCCTGTCCTACATAGTCAACAGACGAGACGAAGTTAGCGTCTTGGTCGATCAGGTTGAATATGGCAGGGAGCAGTGGTCCTTCATGCTGATGTATGGTACCACCTTTTAATCTCGCATCTGGTCTATCTCGTAGATTTGAAACTCCCGGTATCGCCCCTGTGACTGTTTGGTTCTTGTCAAACATGTCCCTGACATGGTTCAGTATCTGTCCAAATGTGAATGTTCCCAACTGTTGATTGAGACTATTGGTTGCTAGGTTTTCTGGTATCTCGTAAATTCCCTTGTCGGTCAACTTGTCGGCACTGCTGTATCCTGCTATCCTGATCTGATCGTTGATCTCTAGAGCCTTGTTGAACTTGACGTATATGTGCTTTGTTCCTGTTTGCAGTGTGTAGTCTGTTGCGAGTGATTTCCTCGCTCCGTTCACCAACACTGATACTTCTAGATCTGTTAGATCCGCTGAGTTCTTGTAGAAGTCGATGGGAAACAACTGTTTCTCCGTGGCGTCAACTGTTACAGTCCTGATCACACGTTGTTTACTGTCCGTGGTCCTTTTTATCCAGGCACTCCTCGAATTATGTGTGGCCCTTCCTGTTGTGTAGTGCAAGTGTCCCTCGGCTAGAATCTTAGTAAACGTCTGTGTACCACTCTTGTAAGTGAACGTTCCTGATGTGTGGTCCGAATCAAAAACTATATCTCCCACGTTGTTAACAGTGTTGTACTTGACTTTTATTCCAAGAACCGTGTCCGTGGTCGCCGTGTCTGATGTTGCAAAAGCAAAAACTTTGGCTCCTGCGAAAGTTGAATTTGGATATGTCGTGATGTCGGCAAAAGAGGTGTGATTGTTGTCGAACATGGCAAACAATGGCTGTTGATTCACCCCTACCTTTTGCTGTGCTTCCACAAACAACAACGTCGTATCATCATAGTAGAATGTTTTACCTTGGTTCGCCGTGCCAAACTCTATGAATATGGAGTCATTGCTTGTCGGTGTGGCATCGGAGGCCTCGGTCAGATTGATCACCTGTGTCGAGTCTCCCGCTGTGACGAAGTTCACGTCATATATTTTGTTCTTCACTATCGGGTCGGTGTCGGCCGCGAACACAATCCTCATTCCGTCTGCCAGTGCTAGACCATCCACGATGTAACCAGTCTGTCGGACCACTGTGCTGAATGCGTCTGTCGTGATCGTGTCGTAAAGTGTCACAGACTTCTTGGCCACAGTCCCGTGATTGTAAAGTGCCAGGCCTGAATCAAATTCTATTATGGGTCTCTTGGCCCTATCGTCCTCACTCAACGTTGGAGTGAATCCGCTTGCCTTCGCTGTCTCTTCGATTATGGACTTGTGGAACCATCTGTTGTATCTAGACCAAGCGTTCTGGTCCTGAGAGTCCCTCTTGATCGTTATGTAATCCTTGGTCTCTGGCGTGTAGAAGGCCTTGGCGTATGGTCTGGAATCGTATAAGCCCTGATCATAAAGTACAGTTGTTTCGGTCGCATAACTCCCGGGGGTCATCAGATCCTCCACGTCTGTCAGTGTTATCGCTTCGCCAACACCTTCAACGTAATATTCCTTGTCCTGGTATGCTGACGTCACTAATGCGTTGGGGAACTTGATCTTCATTCCGTTTGACAGATCTAAAGTTCTTATACTGTAATTTTTTACACCTACAATATCATCCTCAACACTGATTGCTGTTGTGCTTGAGGCATCTCTGATCTGTAACATACCATACATGGCATCATGGTTACCGCACTGATAATATAAAGTGCTTGGGATTGTACCTGTTGTTGGGACAGTGAATGTCACTATGCCGTATTGTGCACCTTGGTTGGTCACGCCTGTTGAGTAAAGTGTTGATGTTGAACCGTCCTCTGCAATCTGACTCTTGTACGGTTCAGTCATTATGTAGAAAGGATGTCCTTTTGCGTTTACGTTAAATTTGTATGTGTTACCCCTGTAAAGTGTCAGTATGGGATTGTTCTCATTTTCTCTGTGTGTAAAATTGTAGGCACCTTTTGCTTTATTTTCTACGGTATATTCTACTACTGCATTGGGCCCGACCGAATCTATCTCGATCGATCCAGGTCCGTCTGGCATCCAGTAGTACTCTCTGTAATTGATCAACTTGTCGTAATCAATAGCAGGATTCCAACTGTATACAGTTTCCTTGTTTAGTCTATCATGATTATTAACCTTGCCGCCTAAGTATTTAATTTGGTTGATGTAGTCATCATACGTTCCTGTAAACTTGACTTGGTCTTCGGGATTGACTGACGTAGTATCTCTGTCGGTGTAAGTCACTGCAGGCTCTAACTGGTATGCCATCCTGTCTCTGCTGGTTGCAGTCAGGTACCTGTCATTGATTTCCCTGGTGTAGGCATCCTGCCTACCAATGTAACCATCTAATCTCTCCAGCGAACCTTTCTGAACCAAAGGATCCATTGTACTTGATAGGAAACGTTGGTTAGTGTCTGTCCTGTAGAAAGCGGGTAAATGCTGTACTGTACGTCTGTACTCGTTGTCGCCTTGCTTGACAACTTCGTTGTTTGTTAATGAGTTTGTTGTGTTATCGGCCATTAGTATCCTGATCCACTACTGCCGGAACTTGAACTTGATCCCGAACTTGTTGTAGTAGAGCCTGACACTGCTGATCCTGTTGAGGTGTTTGTTGTGGCAGTTGATGTTGATGTAACTACTGTACCGGAAGCCGCCAGTTGGTTGGCTCCTAATGCACTAATAATTGAAACATCATCAACGGTGGCCCCACTGATAAAAATCTCGTCTGCCGCGGAATTGATCTGGAAAAGAGACCCAAAGCTCTGCCCTGACTGGTTTGGCACAATAACTGCCGTCAATAAGTCTGGCGCAAGTTGGTTGTGTACGTAAGCGGCTAATTCTGTAAAGTAAAATGCATCTCCGAAATCCCAGTTGTCCAATGCGAAGAATTCGTTGACTGCGGCGATGACTCTGGTCTTGATCACTGCGTTTGACACGTTGGTCTTGGGATTCTTCACGACCTTGAATGTTGCCTGCAGTGCCTCCTCAGCAGTCGAACCAAACAGTATCTTGTATTTCACCGGGTGATATATGATCTGATCTGACAAGGATTTCAAAGGATTCAGTGTACCCGAGTAGTTGATCCTCAATTGATCCGATGTTGATGTTATTGGCTTTGCACCACCGTCCTGCAACCATATCCTGTACAGGTTATCATATGTTCTTTCCAACAAATACACATCAACAATGTTAGACACGCTGGGATCAATTCTAGTTTCTTGTCCTGCATTATGTTTGTACTGGAAACTTATCGAACTTCTACCTTTCCTCGCCCTGTAATCTGTTGTTGTTGATAATGTGTTTGTTGTTGAATCATATTTTTTAATAACATCTTCAGATGAATCATAAAAATAAAATAACTGTCCGTCAGTATAAGTTGCTGAATTTAAAGTAATATCAGTTTCTTTTGCCGTTACAACAAAATTTGTTGCGGCGTACGGCCTGAACCTTTCTATGTTGTCGTAAGAGATGTATTTCTCCGAGAATACGAATTTAGTTGATTGTGACAGTGTGGGTTCTATTATGATGTCGAATATCTCTGGATTGTCCACAACCCCGTCGTCGTCGTCATCGAAGAAACCAACTTTCACTTTCCTGTTGTCCTGAAACCCGTCTATTTCTGTGATCACGTCAGCAACCTGCCAAGTGATTGGATACCCTATGCTGTTTCCCGTGGAGACTATGCTGTTTGTTTTTAAGATCTTGATCGTGTCCTTGACAGTCTTACCTGTCTTGTAGTCGTAAATTTTCTCTTCCACGTCATAGTGGAACTTGTTCTGGGACTCCGATTCGAATATGTAGTCCAGTTTCCTGTACTGCACTGTGTAGGTGTTCCCGTCGTTGGTGAACTTGAACCACCAACTCGTGTCTGCGTTCGTGCTTGTTGTAGATCCAGCATTTGCAAGATCGAACACTGCACTTGTTGACAAGTTAGTGGAGGTTATCACTTTCCATGTCTCAGAATCAACATCATATCTCAGACCAAATTCTTCATAGGCCTCTATCCTGCCTAACAGGTCTGCTTCCAGCGTTGATGAGAACGCTGTGGTGAAGTTTGGAATTATCGAATTTATCACCGCACCCTGTGGCACAATGTTGTTGAGTGTGACTGGTCCAACACCTGACTCTAGGTTTCCTGTCCCACCGTTGGCACCGTCTAGGACCACTGCTCCTATCTTGGCCCATGACCTGTCTTCTGCGTTGTCTGTGGTAGATGTCACTAGAGTTCCGTTTAGGAATTTCCTCGTGTCCGGTGACGTGAACTTGATCAATGCACCTGGCTTGGCGAACTTCATGTTGGAAGTTGCGAAGTCCCCTAGGACCAACGCACCACCTGATGCGAAGTACCCTGTGTTGGTGTTCGTTGAAGTCGTTGTGGAATTCCATGTTGCAGAAAGTGTGCTGATGTCCTTGGTAGCGTATTTCAGGTAATAGAACTGCCTCGCATACGCCTCTTTCAATTTTGCCTCGACCGATGTGTCTATGGTCGACTGTATGTCACTACGATTGTTGAATGTGAATGTGAACTGTTGTGTTGATTCTTCCCTGTACAGTATGCCGTCTTCCGCGAACACGCTGACGTTCGAGTACGCTCCAGTTGGGTCTAGGATTTCTTTGGCCCTGGATATACCTGACGCTGACCTGTTCACTGATCTAACTTTCACTATCTCCTGTGATGCACTCAACGGAACCACTTGGTAGTCCTCTGCCGTGATCATCCTGTTCTGTGAGTAGTACACCTGTGCGGCCTTCTCCTTGATTGAATCATTTGATTCTGTCGCGGCTGAATTGTAAACACTGGCCTTGAGACTGATGCTCATCGACAATGACTGCTGTGCACCATTGGCGTCCGTGTATGGAACCGTCAACTGTATGTTCTGCATGTCAGCGGACTGTATTGCATATTTGGCGTTGTCACTGGTCCTGTAGTAGATCCTGAAATTTCCCAACGGTAGGTTTGAGAAGTTACCATCGCCGAACACAAGGTCTATCGCATCGTTGTTCTTGGTCACCACATTGTAGGTGTTCCTCTCCGCTTTGGACAGTGAATTGTAAATTGCGTTGTTGCCAGACAGTGATGGGACTTTCGTCCAAGACTCCGATAGCTGTCCAAACTGGTCTAACTTGTACAGCCAAACATCCGAGTTGTTGATGTTCGATGTCTCGAAACTTTTTATGTAATTTGTTATCGCAGTGTCAACGGCGAACTCTTGGTTCTGCATCTGGCCCTGTTTGAACAGGAAGAAGAAGCCTGTGTTGTTTGAACTGTCTCCAGATCCGTCTGATCTGTATGTGTAGGTCAATCCTGTTCCCGGTACCGGTGATGATTCATATATCGATTCAGAATCTGTTAGTGTGCTGGACACTATCTCAAACCCTCTCGTTATACCGCCCACTGACTTTGAAAATTTGAATATTGGAAGATCTAGTTGGTTAGAACTTAGAGTGTACACTTCTGTGCTGATACCACCTATGGTCGCAGACTCCCTGGGGTTTCCAAACAGTTGTCCCGTCTGGTTGGCCGCATTTAGAATCGCTGTGAACTGCTCCCTGTAGTTTGAGTTGGCAGAATCATTCCAGATGATGTTTGAGTTTGCTAGATTAGTTCCCGAACTGTCCGTCACATCCTGCGTGGTAGATATGCTGTCTATCTTCAGCATTCCTGTCGCCGGTTGATTCCTCTTGGCGTTGTAATTGATAAGCCTCGCCAATCTCAGAACCGAGTTCCTTCTCTCTGCAGTCTCTAAAAAGTTTTCCCTTGCATTCAAGTCTACCCTGAACGAAAGTGCCTGTGCTATGTAGGCTATCAGGTCTATCAGTGCAACGTACTCAGAACTCTCAACGAAGTCGTTGAAATCATCTGGGTAGTTCTCACGTAGATAGGCAACCATGGTCCTTCTCAAGGTCTCGAAGTCGTATGATTTGAAATCCGCCTGTTGGAAGGACTGGTAGATCTTTCTCCAATCTTCCGCTACTAGTAATCTGTTCTGTCTATCTGTTGTGGCCATAGTGTATACAACGATATTTATGTGTTAGGAAATGTGCGTGTATTAAGATAAACGCAGTAATGAGTTCTCATCAAAGTTGAATCTCAGTTTCTCTGTGATATTGAGTGGAACATACGTGATAGTGGCCTGTATGGCTATGCCCTTGTCTGCTTCAGTTACCAAGATCTCTTCTGTTGCTATCCTGGGATCTGCATTTAGATTTGCAGTTATGTCCTCCACTATGGCGTCTTTCAGTGCCTCCGTGAACGGTTCAAATATAGCATCGTATATTATGGTGCCGAATTCCGGGTTCTCCACCCTCTCGCCCTTACGTATGCTCAACCTGTTGATCAGATCCTGCTTGGCAACCTCAAAATCGTACAGTTTGAAGTTCTGCTTGTCCGCACGTGAGCTGAAACCCTTGAAGGTTATAGTATTGTTGGATAAGCCACTTGCTCCTGATCCTGAATCTCCGTATGCCATGTACTGTATTTACTCCCTAAAATCTAAAGAAATCCCTCACCGCACTGATGCCTGCATTGACAACGGACGATATCTGTCCTTGGATGAAGTTGATCACTTGTCCCTTGGGATCTTCTATTAATTTTTTTATCTCGTTGGCTTTGCCTACAAGGTCGTTTAAATTCTTAAGGGGCAATTTGATCTTGTCGTTCAGTTTGACCACCTTGCTGAGTTTGTCTGACACTGCTTTTATGCTTGGTTGTTTCAGTAGTTCCTCTTTGATAACTTTCAATTCCGTTGCTGACAGGCCTGGGCTAGATGCCTTGATCTCTGCCATCGCTTCATTGATGAATACTTTTGTTCTTTGTGTACTGCTCTGCCTGTCATATGGTTCGTGGGTTACGAAATCAGACACAGTGGTCTTGTTCTCTATCTTGTTGGGTTTTCCCTGTGCCAATGCATTGTCGTCATCTATGTCTATCAATCCTTGCGTGACCTTTATTCCTACGGCATCTGGTTTCAACCAACCCGGTCCCCATGTGCTACTGGCACCAACCGAGTTGAAGTGTACCTGTGATCCTGCTAGGTCTATCCTGCCCGATGCACCGTGTAACTGTGTGCCGTCCGTGAATGATGATATCCCGTCCCTGGCGTAGTTCCTGACCGACCCTTTCTGTGAACTGTTCAGTATGCCCTTCTCTCCCATGGCGAACACGTAACCTTCTGCGTTCAGTGCCACGTTGGTCTCTGATGTGAAATTTATTGCACCCTTGGCATGGAAGTTGATGTTCATGTCAGAGTGTACGTTGAAGTCTCGACCGGATCTCATGTTTATGCCACCGTCGGAGTAAACACTTATGGTGCCATCCCTGTCCATCTCTATGAATGCCTTGCCCGAACCGTTGGCCAGGTACACAACACCTTCCGTGTCGTGCATTAAAAGTTGGTGTCCACTTGCCGTCCTCAATCTCGTCAGTTGGTTGGTGCCATCCTCGGCACCGTCGTCCATGACGAAAGTGTGTCCTGTCTTCCTCGTGACGTAGTCCTTTGCACCTGAATCTTTTGTGCCCACGTTCTCTTTTGTCGTGGTCGTGTCTTTCCTGCCTGGTGTGCTGATACCAAAAACTTGACTTGGTGTCTCCCTACGTGCTGAACTGGAGGTGTTACCCCTGATGTCGTCCGCACTCAATCCCTGTTGCAGTAATGTTTCCGCGAATGGGTGTATGGGTTTTGGCAGTGATTCGTAATTGCCGTTCTGCAACGCACCCTGCCTGTTCCTGTTCAATTCCCCTGAGGGTACATTCAATGATCCGTATTTTGATTGCTTGTCATCTTGGAAGCCTGCGTCTGCACCTTCGAACGTGCCGTCTAACGCATCGTTGGTGTTTGTGCTTGAGGCTATGCCTGGCATCATGTGATTGGTGTACGGCTCCTGCACACAACCCATCCAGTAGGCCTGCTCCATCTTGCCTTCCGCGAATATGACCAAGACCTTTGTCTCAAGATCAGGTGGTACCATCCACATACCATATGAGTGCTGTGAGTCTGCGTATTCTATACCCGCTCCCTTGGCGTACTTGCCTCCCTTGGCTCCGTAGAAAGGTGCTAGGTATTCGCAGGTTATAAGTTGGTTCTCCGATGGGTCTGACGTTTTTGCCAGGCTTGGAATGTGTACTTTCAACCTACCCATCCTAGTGGGATCAATATTGCCCTTGACTACGCCCAGGTATGGTCCCGGATTCTGTCCTGTCCATGACTTGTCTCCGCCCGGTGCTTTCGATGTGGAAGCGTCTCCCTTTAGATAGTTGTACAATGACATTAACTTATCAATCCTTTAATTTTGTTCGTGATTTTATTCTTGATCCTGCTCACATTTGCAGAAACAAGATCTATATATTTCCTGCCAATACTAGTTAAGTTGGATTTGACGTTGGTCAATTCTTTTGCACTGTAGAATTTGGTTAGTTCATTCTTCAACACTACATATGATGTACCATCTCTTAAAATAACGCTGGCGCTGGGTACAGGGTCTGATATGATCACGCCCTGGTTGTTGAATCTAGTGAGGTTCAACACGTTGGTATACTTGCCGTCCGTGAAGTTGTGTTCCACCTGCACCACCCTGTACAGTCCACTGAATTCCGCTGACTGGTCTGCCTGCAGTTCATAAATGCCTGTCTGATCGTTCAGGTCAGTTGGCATCCTGAAGTTCAGCATTATGATGGGTTCCGCCACGTCCGTGTTGTAGCAACCTAGGTCACTGTTCCAAATTCTGTCCTTGTTCTGACGCCAATACCCTATGTCTGGATCCGATGCCGTTCCGGCCCCTCTTGCGAAGTTCTTGGCGTTCAGTGGAATGAACTGTGACTGGCTGATCCATGCGGGATCTCCCAGGATCTCCATCCTCACGTTGACCATGTCCGCCAATGGGTGAGTCAGTGAATCCAGGAACGAGTCCAACTGCGTTGGTGTGCCGCCGGTCTTGCCCGTGCCCTCCCCTTTGGCATTTGATACTTCTGATTTTAGCAGTAGGTTACCGTCGGTGTTGTGTTCCGTGGCACTGGTACCACCAGTGGCCTTGTCAGAGGCGTCCTCGATCGTGTTCTTACGCAAATCTGTGGCTTCAAAATCCTTGAGTCGTGACTGGAAGTACGCCACCTTGTAGTTGATGTTCACGTCCATCACGTCCACGTTATCGCCCGTGAATATGTAGTTGTAGGTCTTGAAAACGAAATTCTTGAAGTTCTGTCCTGTGCTGACACCCGGTATGGCCAATGAGTAGGCGTGTACCTTGTATGGTTCAACATGGAAGTTGATCTTCTTCCTGTTCGTGGCACGTATGTTGTCAAAGTCGCCCTTGACAGGCACCACGCTGGCCCTGATCTTGAAGTAGTCGAAGTAGAAGTCCTGTGCCTGGTCCAACACCTCCTGTGCACCACCCTTGAACTGTGCGACATTAAGTGTCTTTGTCACCTTGCTTTTCCACTGGTCGAACTTCTTGTCCGAGTATGCGGGATGACCCTTCATGATCTCTTCCAGTATTTTTGTGATAGCGTTGCTGGAGTTGATCTTCATGTAGTCAGGTGGTATCTCTGTACCTGACGCAACATAGAATCCTCCGTCCGTTCCTGTGACCCCTTGTGTGGCCATGCCCTGTTGTTCTAAGTTCTCTGTTGTGATGAAAGTGTCCTCGATGTAATTTTTGTCTGACGCTCCCTTTATGTCTGCTGTAGATTTACCGGCAAACGTAATAGAGTATATGTCCGGTTTCTCGACCAATCCTGTGTCCTTCTCGTCCTCGTTCTGTTTGTTCAACAGTGCCTCCAGTGTCTTGAACACGTCTGAAAGTCTCTTTCCATCTGGCGACAGTGTTCCCGCAGTCCTTGGATAGTTGTACCTGTTCACGTAGGCGAATTCGTTATAGGGTATGGCCTTGACAGTGTACACAGTGCCTGCTTGGGTCACGTCCATCTGCATGTCCACTAGTTTTACAGGTATGAGTCTTTTCATGTTCTGTGAATCCTTCGCGGATGCTGGTCTGCCCTGCTCGTCGAATCCCTTGAAGTCTATCGTAAGCAAGAACGGAGCGTCCAGGTGATCCAAATATCCGTTGTTGATGGCGGCACCACGTATCCTCTCTAGCAACGTTATACCCGCTGGTTCAACGATCTCCATGGATATCTGTGTGACCGAGGTCAGCCTCCTTTTTTCGTTGAGCCCTGGTATGCTGTTCATTGTGACGTTCCTGATGTAAAGGTCCCTGTTGGCTGAAAGCGTTGATCTGCTTTTCTCCACGGCACCCTTCAACCTTTCGTTCTTGTCTATGATCTTCTTGTCTTCTGCACTCAGTGGTGCCCTCTGTGAATTTTCCGTTGGACCTATACCGGAACTCCTCAATATGATGTCATGTGGTTTGGAGTTCAGCAGTGTTGTTGTGTCCTCGAGATCGGCCTGTGATAGAGCACTCAGGGTAAAGAGTGAAGTGTATGATGCGAACTGGTGTAGGGCGTTGGGAGCGTTGATCGTGGTAACGTAGATGTCGTTGCCCTTGTTCAGTGTGCTTTTCCCTGTGTTCCCAAAACCAAAATCAGGACCATTATAATTGATTGCCATGGATTATATCCCCAGGTCTTTGAGAAGATTTTCCTTCTTGGGCAACTGTATGGTCACTCCTGGTTTGAAATCATAGATGGGATCCTCTATCTGGTCTGGATTCCTCTGTGCGAACACCCACCACAGCCTCGGTGAGCCATACAAGTCATAGGCCAACAGGTCAGGCCTGTATGCGTATGTCCTCTCCACAGTGTAACTCTGGTCGTCTGCTTCCGCAGTCAGCGTTCGTGGATTAAGGATGTCTAGGTAATCCGCTACTTCCCTTGTCTCGAAATACGGTGATGTGTTTGAGTACTTGGCCATTAGATGAATCCTACCTCGTTGCCCTTGCCATTAAGTTCGCCGTTCACGAATTTCTTCATTGAGAAGTTCTTGATTGAATCTCTGCTGTAGATCGGTGTCACCAGCACTGATATGTTTGACAGTGTGGGTGCCCAGGTCTGTGATTCTGAATTTATGTCAAATCCAACGTCCGGACCGTTGTTGGTGTAGGGTGTGTTGGCCTGTTTGGTGGAGATGTAGTCAATGCCCGGTCTCAACTCAACGTTGAATGTGTTTATCACCACGGGTACCCTGTTGAACATGTGATCACCATAACCAAAAAGATGCATGATCGGTGGTGGATTGCCCTTGAGTCCATTCAAGCCGTCTTCCTTACCAAAGAACATCTTGGTCGCTGTCCTTAGGAAATTTACGGTTGCCACCCAGTGCTTGGCGTCTTCGCTGTTCTGTACAGGAAATTCTCCAATGATGTTCAATGAGTCAACCTGTGAGTTCTGGTATGCCTGGTGTGGGTAGTTGCTGTGTACTTGATCCATGGCGTTGTAGTTGGCAGAATGCTGTATTACAACCGCCGGTGTCAATGGCCAGAATATGCCCTGCGATGAGGCCAGGGGTTTCATTATGGGATTGTTAGCGAAATCAAAGAACTGTGTCAGTGGTCCTTCCGGCACCTGCAATCTCACACGCCAGTCGGTCTTGTCGCTACGTCCGGACCACTTGGCCCTAGCGTTCACTATCCTGCTGTCCGTGGAAATACCCGCTCCTAAAAGCCTGCCCAAGGTCCTGTTGAATATGCCCGATCCCACGTTCTTGACTATCTTTCCAATTTCTCCAAATGCCATCTTAACGGTTGCTTTCCTTTGTTAAATTCAGTATACTTAAACTATATTTATAGGCATTTTCTAGGCACACTTAATTACCCATACGGCGCGAATCACAACAACATAAGGTAAACGAATTATGAAGAGAGTCAAGTACCTAAACAACCGAGATCTACTGGCACAGATACACGCCAGCAAGAACACCTACTGCTCATACGTCACACCCGAGGACGCAAGGTTTGACCTCATAGTGCCCGACCTAAAGAAAGTCAATGCCAGTGCGGTGGCACAGGCACGTAAGGCCAAGGCCAAGAGACTGACACAGGAGGCTTGGGAGGCGGCCAAGGATTCAGGTCTGAAGAAGATCAAACTGGTGGACTACACGGTGTCACCTAGGAAGTTAGAGAAGACGGACCTCGTTTTCAGGGTAATGATGTTCGATCATGTTCCCATGGACGACCAAAGAAAGAAGAATCCCAAGACGGTGGCGGACCATCACAGCAAGGTCAACTTCCCACCATTCCAACACTACAAATTCGACCACAAAGACAAACTGGTGTGCGTGGGCAAGTCACACTGGGAAGGCGGCATGAGCAACGGACACTGGTCAGTGGACCACGGAAAGATGACCAACACGCTGGCACTCATGTACATGAAGTTGTGTGAGAGATATGGCACAAGGGCAAACTGGCGGGGCTACACCTACAATGATGAGATGCAGTCACAGGCCTTGATGCAACTGAGTCAGATTGGATTACAGTTCGACGAATCAAAATCAGACAACCCATTCGCATACTACACCGCGGCCATAACAAACAGTTTCACGAGGATCTTGAACATCGAGAAGAAGAACCAGTCCATCAGGGACGACCTGTTGGAGTACAACGGCATGATGCCCAGTTTCACAAGACAGAACGAGAACACAACCGCAGGTCCTTCATACAAGAAGATGATGGAGACTGCACACGGTGATGTGCATGAGGTCAACAAGACCGGACTCGCAAAGCTAAACAAGAAATTCAAGAAGAAGGGGGAGAATTTAGATCTCAAGGAAGATTTTGAAGGGGTCAAGTTCAAGAACAAGATAGACATGACCGACCACAAACCAACCGTCAAGAAGAAATGGTAAACAATGGCATTCTTTAAAAAAGTAGCCTGTTTCACTGATATACACTTTGGGCTAAAAGGCAACTCCAGGATACACAACGACGACTGTGAAGACTTCGTGCGATGGTTCATAGAGCAGGCCAAGGCCGAAGGATGTGAGACATGCATATTCCTGGGCGACTGGCACCATCACAGATCAGCAACTAACGTTTCCACAATGAACTACACAGTATCCAACATGGAACGACTGGGTGCGGCATTTGAGAAGGTCTATGTGATCATGGGAAATCATGATCTGTATTACAGGGAGAAAAGAGAGATCAATTCCATGGAGTATATCAGGAACATTCCCAACATACACATCGTCAACCAATGGTTAGTGGAAGATGACGTTGCCATAATCCCGTGGATCGTGGAAGACGAATACAAGAAGATTGCAAAGATGAAACAGAAGTACGTGTTTGGACACTTTGAACTGCCGTACTTCAAGATGAACGCCATGGTAGAGATGCCAGATGTTGGCACCATACAAGCAGACCATTTCGCAGGATGTGGTAAGGTGTTCTCGGGACACTTCCACAAGAGACAGAACATGAAGAACATCACATACATGGGCAATGCGTTTCCCCACAACTACGCAGATGCCTGGGATGACGACAGAGGAATGATGACATTAGAGTGGGGTGGTGAGCCCAAGTATATAAATTGGCCAGACATGCCAAGATATATCACGATCAAGATAAGTGAGTTGTTGGCGGAACCAGAGAAATACCTGAAACCAAAGATGTACGTGAGGGTGACCTTGGACATCAAGATAAGTTACGAGGAGGCAAACTTCGTAAGAGAAACATTCATAGACAAATACAAGTTAAGGGAACTTCAACTGATACCAGAACAGGTGGACAACGCACAGCAACCGCTAGTAGAAGTGCAGAAGTTTGACAGCGTTGATCAAATCGTTATCAAACAATTACAAGGTGTAGACTCAGAAGTCTATGACAAAAACGTATTAACAGCAATTTACAACGATCTAGATGTCGCAAATTAGTAAAAAGAAATTGATAAAAGTTTTAAAGGGTGACCTTGGAGAAACTGCAACCAAACAATCACTTTTGGATCAACTTGCAAAACCTGTAACACAGGAAGAGTGGTTAAGAGGATACAAAGAATGGAAGAAAAAACAACTTGCTAACAATTAAAGAACTAACAGTAAAAAACTTCATGAGTGTGGGCAACCAGGCCCAGGCCATTAACTTCGCTGATAAAAGTCTAGTATTGGTTATTGGTGAGAACATGGATCTAGGTGGCGATGACGCTGGTGCTAGGAATGGTACAGGTAAGACCACAATCATCAACGCACTATCATATGTGTTCTTTGGTGAAGCACTAACAAACATCAGAAGAGATAACCTTGTAAACAAGACCAATGAGAAAGGTATGTTGGTAAGTGTTAAATTTATAAAGAACGGAGTAACCTACACAATCGAAAGAGGTAGGAAGCCGCAGATATTTAGATTCTATGCCAATGACATAGAACAAAAAACCGAAAGTAACGAAGCACAAGGTGAGAACAGAGAGACGCAGATAGAAATAAACAAGTTGATGGGCATGACCCATTCTATGTTCAAGAACATCATAGCACTAAACACATACACACAACCCTTCTTATCAACTAAAGCGGCTGAACAAAGGGAAATTATTGAACAGTTGCTTGGTATAACCCTGCTGTCACAAAAAGCTGACCTTTTGAAAGAGAAACAGAAAGCAACCAAACAGTCGTTGACAGAAGAAAAATTAAAGATAGATGCCATGGTTGTGTCAAATGAAAAAATACAAGAATCGATCGAGAGTCTAAAGATAAGATCCAATGCATGGGCTAGACAAAAGGGTGAAGACATAAAAAGTTTCCGAGAAGCAATAGCAGAGCTGGATAAAGTAGACAGTGAAAAAGAAATAGATTCACACAAAAGATTGCAGAAACATTCTGAGATGCAAACTGCGTTAAGAAGTCTGCAGAAAGAAAAAGCATACCATGAAGATTCACTGACCAAGGCAGAAAGCACAGTGGGAAAGACCGAGAAGGATCTGGAGTTTGCAGAAGCGGCCAAGTGTCCCACATGTGAACAGGAACTGCACGATGACAAGCACGAGCACCTAGTAGGTAAACTTAAAACAACACTAGCAGAATCAACAGAATATGTAACAAAATTAAAAACTGATCTTACTAAAATACAACACGGCATAGATGAAGTCGGCGACCTTGGGCAGATACCAGACACGTATTACGACACCATGGACGAAGCATACAATCACAAAGGATCGTTGCAGGATCTAAAAAGACAACTAGAGCAGACTGAGAAGAAAGAGAATGTGTACGCAGAACAGATCGAAGAGATGCAGAACAAAGCAATACAGAAAGTTGATTACGAGAAAGCAAACGGTTTGGAAGACCTGCACAGACACCAAGAATTCCTGTACAAGTTGCTGACAGCAAAAGACTCATTCATAAGAACAAGGATCATAGAACAGAATCTATCTTACCTGAACCAGAGACTGGCATACTTCCTGGGCAAGGTCAAACTGCCACACACGGTGGTTTTCCAGAGTGACCTCACTGTGGAAATATCGGAATTGGGCAGGGAGTTAGATTTTGACAACCTGAGTAGAGGCGAACGAAACAGATTAATACTGAGTCTGAGTTGGGCATTCAGAGATGTCTGGGAAAGCCTTTATCAACAGATCAACCTGTTGTTCATTGATGAATTGATAGATGCCGGCATGGACATATCAGGAGTTGAGAGTTCAATGGCTGTACTCAAAGACATGAGTAGAACACAGAAGAAGAATATTTTCTTAATATCACACAAAGACGAATTGGTAAGCAGGGTGAATTCAGTATTGAAAGTGGTAAAAGAGAATGGCTTTACCAACTATGCCAATGATGTTGATATTATTGTTTAATATCTCCTAGTAGTTTTCCAATAGAATACAGTTTATCATCTTTATCTTTGACCACGTAAAAGAACATAGTTGGTCCAAGGCCTAACTTATCACAGATTTGTTGATTTATTTTTCCATATTTTTCCCATCCGTAGTCCCTGGGTATGTTGTCCATCATGAAAGATCCGCATGCTGTTGTTAGCTCGTTATATTTTTTCTGGGCACTTATCAGAGAACATGAATCCATTGTACGCTGTCTGGACCATCTCAATCCTATCCTGTTCCAAGTGAAATTGTACTTGGACATGCTCATGGCAAAGGATTTTATATTAGGATGATCAAAGTCAAAGTCAAACCCTTTCGCCGCTGTCACCCAAGCACAATCAATGTGTATGTCAATGCCCTTCTGCTCACATTCCTTTAGAACTGCTTGCCAGTCTGGTCTACTTCCGTAGTAGTAGTTTGGCAGAGACACCACAAGAGGTATGCCAGGTTGTAGATGTCCGGGGTCTGTGTGTTTTTTGCCCATCACTGTGTAGTAGGCGTATTCTTTTCCAAGTATCTGTATGTTCCATTTGTGTTTGCTGGCCAGGCTCTCTATGAAGTGCGTGCAACCCATTATTACATCAACACAGGGAAATTTATCCCATCCTTGTAAGCTGTTGACTGTGGTTGATTTAAACCAATCACTTGCCTTGTCAACAAAGTCATCGTGCCCAATGCTTTCTTGCGGATCATGATACCATATTTTTTTTAGTGTGGACAAGTGTTCGTCCTGCACGGGTCTCAACACCGTGTCTAGGTCTTCTGTCGTTAAATTAGCTATATCTAACATATAAACTCCTCCGTGGGTTGTTTTCAGCAACTGTTCCTTCCGTTCCATGCAGGCTGACAGCATTGTTCAATAGTGCATAACCTGAATCAAATCTATACCGGAATGTGTTTATCACATTGTTGTGCCCGTCGAACAATGAGGTTCCCGCATTTGTTTCTGTGCCTAGATAAATCTGTAAGGCAAGTTTTATACTGGAGTCGTCTGTGTGTGGAGGTAAAAAATAACCTGCACCGTCCAACCAGATGTCCACACTTTCAAATTGCAACGGCATGTTGAATTTTGTTGAAAGTGCCTTTGTGATTTTGCTGTTGCTAAAGAAAATTTTAAGTTGTTTCATCAATGTCTCTGAATAATCTATCCTGTTTCTTGGCTTGTGGTGTTGCATT
>Ga0308019_10000796_pt1 | contig 19514 bp, 18 predicted proteins | sample Neamet284_FD_203135 | JGI IMG/M metagenome (GOLD analysis project Ga0308019, IMG submission 203135) | Marine microbial communities from water near the shore, Antarctic Ocean - #284 | ecosystem: Environmental > Aquatic > Marine > Unclassified | place: Southern Ocean | collected 2014-10-01 | reverse complement strand
AAATAGGATTATATATTATTATTATTATTATTAAGGATCAATGACCCTGTGGATAAGTATTTTAATTCTATATTAATCAATTGTTTATTATTTATTTTATAATTTATAATGCTTTGGATAATAACCTTTTTATTTGTTTATAAGTTGTGGATAAGTATTTTAATGAATAACACGCACAACTTATACACATCATCCTGTTAGTGTTCTCAACAAGTTAAGGTAGTCTTCATTCACCCTATTCTCTGTTTCTCTTAATGCCAGTATACGTCTATAGCCATGTAATACGGTAGTATGGTCTCTTCCCCCAAAAGCATCACCAATTTCTGGTAAGCTGTGGTTCGTTAGTTCCTTGGCGAGCGTCATTGCGATCTGCCTTGGTCTTGCAACTGACCGACTTCTTCTTTTTGATAAAAGATCAGCCACCCTGAGTTTAAAATAGTCAGCAACTGTTTTTTGAATGTTTTCGATAGATACCAGTCTTTCCTGTAAAGACAAAAGGTCTTTAAGCGCATCTTTAGCAAAATCCAACGTAATATCTGCACCAGTAAACTGAGAATTGGCTACAACCCTACGTAATGCCCCCTCTAGCTCTCGAACATTCGAACGAATCCTTTTTGCTATAAAGAAAGCGACCTCTTCTGGAAGGTTGATTGACTCTAAACTGGCTTTTTTCATAAGAATTGCAACTGAAGTTTCTAGTTCTGGAGGTTCAATGGCGACTGTTAGTCCCCAACCAAATCTTGATTTTAACCTTTCCTCAAGACCATTTACTTCTTTTGGGTAGCGATCACAGGTCAATATGATTTGTTTTTGTCCTTCTAGTAAAGCATTAAATGTGTGAAAAAATTCTTCCTGTGACCTCTCTTTGCCGGCAAAGAATTGAATATCATCAATTAATAAAGCGTCTAGTGATCGATATGAGCGTTTAAAATCAGAAATTGTATTATGCTGTAGACCTCTTACCATATCACCCACAAACCTCTCTGAGTGAACATAACTGATTCTTGCGTTGGGTTTTTTTGTTAATAGGGCGTTTCCAACGGCCTGCATTAAGTGTGTTTTTCCGAGCCCAACCCCGCCATAGATGAATAACGGGTTATAAGAAGTACCAATGTTTTCAGATACCTGCATAGCTGCTGCTCTTGCTAGTTGATTACTTTTTCCTTCTACAAAGCCATCAAATGTAAATCCTGGGTTGAGTCGACTTTGAATTATGGGTAATCTTTCTGACGATTTTTGAGGTTTATACGAAGCACCAGGTTTAGCATTATTTGTATTTCTTGAGCCCACTTCAAGACTTATTTGGGTGTCTTTGCTTAAGCTTGAAATAATCTCGGTGATACGTGACAGATATTGATCATTTAAACGCTGAACAACAAATTCATTTGGCGCTAAAAGCCTCAATAAATTATGCGACTCAATGGGTTGTATGGGTCGAATCCAGGTGTTGTATTGTTTTTCAGGTATCTCGACGCTAAGTGTATTTAAACACTGCAGCCAAATGGATGTTTTTTCTGTGGACATTGATTTAATTAAGCACGTTTGAGACCAATAATAAAGTCAGTCTATAACGTATACATAACCTTATCCACAGGTTAAAATAAGATTATATGCAAATATTTAAATATTTTGTCTATTGACAGGGTATAGGGACACAAGTAACCTTGCCGCCTTGAAAAGATATATGGTAATAGAGTTTAGGTAGAAAACAATGAAACGTACATTTCAACCAAGCAATTTAAAAAGAGCGAGAACACACGGTTTTCGAGCGCGCATGGCAACCAAGGGCGGTAGATTGGTTATCAAAAGACGTCGAGCAAAAGGCCGTGCTCAACTTACACCCGCTCACACGTAAAGCATTTAGCTGCGCAGATAGCTACGAATATAATCGCAAAGAACCCTTTAATTAATAATCGATTTAAACAAATAAATCGAATCTCAACAGCGCGTGATTATAAAAGAATTTTTTCTAAGGGATTGAGATATCGAGGAAAGTATTTTCTAATCATTTCTAATCCAAATAAAGATCAAGAAGCAAAGTTAGGGTTGGCGGTTTCTAAAAAATATTGTCGGTTAGCTATCCAGAGAAATAAAATAAAAAGAACGATTAGAGAGTCATTTAGAAAAAATAAAGATAAACTCAAGGGATTTGATATAGTTGTATTAAATAATAAATCAACCCATGCTGTCCGTCCGCAAGAGTTATTTAGTGACTTAGAGGCGCGATGGGATAAAATGAGTAAGGGCTAAAAACATGGATAATCAAAGATTAATCATATGGTCATTTTTTGGCTTCATGTGTATTTTAACTTACCAAGCATGGAACCTTGATTTGGTCCAAAATGGATTGGAGGATAATCGTGGGCGTGAAGTAAACGAAAGAAGTTTTGAAACTACCACAAAATTAGACAATAAATTACCAGAGTTAAATCAATCTAGTGACAACAATATGTCACCAGTAATAGAGAATAATAGTTTTTCCTCAGATGTTATTACAATAACAACAGACGTATTGGAATTGAAAATAAATAGGCAAGGGGGCACGATTGAGGGTGCTAGATTATTAAAATACCCGAAGTCAAAAAGTCAACCTGATGATGTAATAGAGTTATTAAGTTCTAATCCAAAAAATTTAGGTCTGATTCAAACTGGGTTGAGATCATTAAAAGGCGCACCTGAGCCTAATCATTTAGCAGCTTATTCTTCAGATTCAAAAAATTATGAATTGACCAGCCAGAATGAAATAATTGTTCCCTTATATTGGACAGATAACAATGGTATTACACTGGAAAAGAAGTTTCGTTTGTCCAAAGGAAGTTATAGGGTTGATATAGAGCATCGCTTAACTAATGATACCAATCAAGATTGGAGGGGAGCCAGTTATTCACAAATAACCAGGAGAATTACCTCAAAAGAGAGATCTATGTTTGATGTCGAGAGCTTCTCTTTTGATGGGCCAATTATATTCAACGGCGATAAGAGTGAAAAAATAGATCCATCTGATCTTAATGATGATGGGCCTACTGAATTTATTTCGCCTAATGGATGGATTGGCTCGATTCAGCATCATTTCTTGAGTGCGATTGTTCCAGAGAAGGAAATTGAGCAGAGATATCAAATTAGTGCTAACAATGCTCGGGTGATATCAAACATGATAGGGCCTACAGAGATTGTATACCCGAATCAAACGAAACAATTTTCAACAACAGCTTATATTGGGCCTAAATTACAGGCACAAATGAATGCTATTGATCCGAAACTAAGGCTTTCAGTTGATTACGGAATATTAACGGTTCTTTCCCAGCCATTGTTTTGGCTATTAAATTTTGTTTATTCTTTTGTTCAAAACTGGGGCCTGGCGATCATTTCAGTTACCGCAATAATTAAACTACTTTTTTATAAGTTAACTGAAAAAAGTGGGCAATCTATGGCAAAAATGCGAGCTATTGCACCTCGTTTAAAAGCCATACAAGAGCGTTATAAAGACAACAAAACAGAGCAAGGTAGAGCGACGATGGAGCTTTACAAGAGGGAAAAAGTTAACCCTATGGCCGGATGTGTTCCAATGTTGATACAGATGCCATTTTTTCTTGCTTTTTATTGGGTACTGCTAGAAAGCGTAGAAATGAGGCAAGCATCATTTATGTTTTGGTTGACCGATCTTTCTTCTCGTGACCCCTACTTTATTCTTCCTCTGATTATGGGGGTAGCGATGCTGTTCCAACAAAAATTGAACCCTCCTCCAGCAGATCCTATGCAAGCAAAAGTTATGCAAATTATGCCAGTTATGTTTTCAGGGATGTTCGCGTTTTTCCCCTCGGGCTTAGTTTTGTATTGGGTTACGAATACTCTTTTGTCTATATTGCAGCAGTGGTCAATTAATAAAAAATATAGCGCGTAAGACTATTTTTTGCTGAAAAAAGGTAAGATATAATCTTTTATATGATTAAGTAACTTTAGTGACGAAACAGAATTTATATACACAGGATACTATTATTGCCTCAGCCTCTGCTGCAGGAATCGGTGGAATTAATGTCATTAGGATATCAGGCCCCGATACGGAAGATATCGCTAGAACTGTATTAGGAGAAATCCCTCAGCCGAGAGTTGCTACTTATAAGAAATTTTTGAATAATTCGCAAGATATCCTTGATATGGGTGTAGCAATTTATTTCCCCGCCCCAGATTCATTTACAGGGGAATCCGTCCTTGAATTGCATGCTCATGGTGGCAATTTTATTGGGAATAATATAATTAAAGAAATAACCCTAATGGGCGCTAGATATGCTGCGCCTGGTGAATTTTCGAAGCGAGCATACTTAAATGGAAAAATTGATCTCATTCAGGCAGAAGCAATAGCTGATTTAATTTCAAGTGGTACGCAAAAATCTGCTAAGGCTGCCTTAAATTCATTATCGGGTGTATTCTCTGATTCGGTAAAAGATTTGAATGATCAATTGATCAATTTACGACTTTTTGTTGAAGCGGCTATTGATTTTCCTGAAGAGGAGCTCGACTTTCTATCAGATGAAAAATTAATTAATCAAATACAAATTTGTGACCAATCATTCAGGCGCATGCACAATAGTACTAAACATGGCCAAATCTTAAATGATGGACTTAAAATAGCAATTATAGGCCTTCCAAATGCAGGTAAATCGAGCCTGTTGAATGTAATTAGTGGAGAAGAATCAGCAATTGTTACAGATATAGCGGGAACTACTCGTGACATCATAAAAATACAAGTAGATATTGACGGTCTTAGTGTGGAATTTATCGACACAGCTGGGTTGCGTGATAACCCAGATCTCATAGAAGCTGAAGGTATTAAAAGAACAAAAGAGATCATAAAATCAGTCGATTTAGCGCTATGGATTCATGATTTATCGTCTTCTGAATCTTTTTTACCAACCAATTTACCCTCTGATTTAGCATCAATTGTTGTTTATAATAAAATTGATTTAATCAAACCAGGACAGACGCCTTCCCCCAAAAACTCTAAAGATATTTATTTATCAGCCAATACAGGAAAAGGTATAGAAGGGCTTTATGAAGCTATTAAAAAAAGTATTGGATACAAGAATGCAGGTGAAGGATCGTTTACAGCGAGAGCAAGACATATGGAAGCAATCGATATGGCGTTTAAACATTTTTTGACTGGAAAAGATGCGTTAATAAGGGACAGAGCAGGAGAAATTTTTGCTGAAGAAATGAAATTATCTCAAGCAGCATTAAATGATGTTACCGGGAAAATTAGCAGCGATGAACTACTTGGAAAGATATTTTCAGAGTTTTGTATAGGCAAATAAATATATATCCTTTTTTTTGAGTTTCTGGATCCTCTAATCACATCAATATATAATTTCCCCCCCTTAAAATAGAATGTCAGCTATGCATGCACATAAAAAGTTTGATGTAATAGTTATTGGCGGTGGCCATGCAGGCACTGAGGCAGCTTTGGCGTCGGCAAGAGCTGGCGCTAATACACTATTAGTCACTCATAAACTTTCCACGTTAGGTCAAATGAGCTGCAATCCAGCTATTGGTGGAATTGGCAAAGGTCATTTAACCAAAGAAGTCGATGCTCTTGGTGGCGCTATGGCGCAAGCGATTGATGTAGCTGGAATTCAATTTAGAACATTAAATGCTAGTAAAGGTCCTGCCGTCCGTGCGACACGCGCCCAGGCTGATAGGGAATTATATAGAGCAGCAATTCAAAGAATACTTGCTGCTCAAAAGAATTTAACTTTGCACCAAGACAGCGTAGAAGATCTTTTGATTGATGGCGATAAAATTACGGGAGTTCAAACAAAGGATAACGATAACTTTTATGCAAAGTGCGTGGTCTTAACTAGTGGAACTTTTTTAGGCGGTAAAATATTACGCGGGCAATATTCCGAACAAGGTGGTAGGGCGGGTGATGCCCCTGCAAATAAATTAGCAGCACATATTCGAAGCCTGCCATTTAAAGTTAATCGATTAAAAACAGGTACTCCACCACGCTTGCATAAGGACAGCCTTAATTATGATCTTATGCTGAGTCAGCCCGGCGATAATCCTTGCCCAGTTTTTTCTTATCTTGGTCGCAGAAACGAACATCCCGAACAGTTACTTTGTCATATTACAAAAACCACTGAAGAAACCCATCAAATTATACGCCGAGAAATACACCAGTCTCCCATGTTCAGTGGTTTAATAAAGGGAGTTGGCCCAAGATATTGCCCATCAATAGAAGATAAAGTCGTTCGTTTTGCAGATAAAAATTCGCATCAAATTTTTGTTGAGCCCGAAGGACATAACTCAAATGAAATATATCCAAATGGAATATCGACAAGTTTGCCAGAGGAAGTTCAAATTGATTTTGTCCGTTCAATTATTGGCTTTGAAAATGCCATTATTACTCAACCAGGCTATGCAATAGAGTATGATTTTTTAGATCCTCGTGATTTAAAGCTCACCCTTGAAACGAAGCCAATATCAGGTTTATTTCTTGCAGGACAAATCAATGGCACTACCGGCTATGAAGAAGCAGCTGCGCAGGGATTAATTGCCGGTCTTAATGCTCAAAGAAAATCTCAAGAGCAAGACCCATGGCATCCTCTAAGACAAAATTCATATATGGGTGTTTTGATAGATGACTTAACTACGCGGGGAGTTACTGAGCCTTATAGAATGTTTACTAGCCGAGCAGAGCACAGATTATTATTACGCGAAGATAACGCAGATAAAAGATTGACTACAATAGGTCGAAAATTAAATTTGGTTAATGATCATCGATGGAAAATATTCAATAATAAAATGGCTGCTGCTGAAAAAGAACAAGCAAGGATGCAATCCATTTTTATTCGAAAAAGAGATTTAACAGAAGCTGATATCAAGATAATAGGCTCAGAGTATAAAAAAGAAACAACAGCGGCCGATCTCTTAAAAAGACCATCTTTTTCTCATAAAATGGTAACTTCCCTTTCTATAGTAGGGCCGGCTACCTGGAATCGAGATAATCTCTATGAGGAAATTATCGAACAAATACAATTGCAACTTGAGACTCAAGCAAAATATGCAGGATATATAGAACGACAAGATCGTGAGATAATTAAAAACGCAAAACAGGAAACATTAGTTCTGCCTAAGAATCTTAACTATGATTTAGTTCATGGGCTATCTAACGAAGCTCGTCAACGACTCGAGACTAATCCTCCTGAGACATTAGGGCAAGCCTCAAGAATGGAAGGCATCACACCTGCCGCAATCTCCTTGTTACTTATCCATTTGAAAAAAAGATACTTAGATAAAACTGCATGAACCTTGCAAGGAAATTAATAAAAATTACACAATGATAAGCGAAGATATCATAACTATAGATACTAATTTCGTGAGACCTTGTTTAGATGCAAGCCATTTAATAATAGAAAATGGTCAAGCAGCTTTTGTAGATGCAGGCACAAATCATAGTGTTCCCTATCTATTAAAATCATTAAAGCAAAATAACTTAGATGTTGCAGATGTGATCTATCTGTTTATCACGCACGTTCATCTGGATCACGCGGGTGGAGCTGGGAAGTTAATGCAGTACCTACCAAATGCGAAGTTAGTCATTCATCCTAGGGGCGCAAGACATTTGCAGGAGCCATCAAAGCTTATTGAGAGCGCCATTGGTGTATACGGAAAACAGATATTTAAGAATCTTTATGGGGATATAACGCCCGTACCTTTAAATAAAATGATTATCATTGAAGATCAGCAAATTTTAAAAATGCAGGGTAGAGAATTTTCTTGTTTTTATACAGAGGGTCATGCTCGTCATCATTATTGTATCTTTGATGAGGCCATTAAGTCTGTTTTTGCGGGCGACAGTTTTGGGGTTTCTTATAGAGAGCTGGATACGAGTTGTGGTGAATTCATTTTTCCAACAACATCCCCTACTCAGTTTGATCCTATTGAAGCACATAAGGCAATTGATAAGATATTATCTTATTGTCCTGATGTAGTTTATTTGACACATTATAGTCGTGTCGATGCGATAGAGCGCCTCGCGAATGATTTACATAGTTCGATTGATATGTTTGTTAAAATTGCCATGGAGCATAAAAATTCAAAACACAGAACTGCTGCAATTCGTTCTGCAATGTCTGAGTATCTCGTTGAGGCATTATTTTCACATAAATGTAATTTTACGAAAAATGAAATAAATAAAATGCTAACTGTAGATATAAAAGTTAATACAATGGGACTAGAGTGTTGGTTAGATCAAAGTAATTGAAGTCAACAGAGGATAACATGAAAAAATTTCGTGCATTTCAAATTAATGAGAATGATCAACAGATTACTGGGACATTTAAAGATATAAGCATTAGCGATCTTAATGATGGGGACGTAGTTATCAAGGTTACGCATTCAACAATTAATTATAAGGATGCTTTAGCAGCCACGGGTAAAGGAAGAATACTTAGACGTTATCCCTTAGTTGGCGGCATTGATTTAGCTGGAATAGTTGAACAAAGCGCAACAACTAAATTTAAGCAAGGCGATTATGTGTTGGTTAATGGTTGTGGTTTGAGTGAAACTCGTGATGGCGGATATGCGGAATATGCGAGAGTAAATAAGAATTCAGTTATATTGATTCCAGACAATATGACCGCTTATGAAGTGATGCAAATTGGCACGGCTGGTTATACGGCAGCACTTGCAATTCATCGCATGGAACAAAATGGTCAAACCCCTCAAGGCGGTCCAATATTAGTCACTGGCGCTTCGGGTGGCGTAGGAAGCGTTGCCATTAATATGCTCTCATCAAAAGGATATGAGGTTGTCGCTTTAACTGGTAAAACAGACAAACTGGATTACTTAAAAACCATTGGAGCGCATCAGGTATTAATGCGAGATGATCTTGATTATGGAAAGCGTCCGCTTGAAAAAGCTGTTTGGGGTGGAGCAATTGATAATCTAGGGGGCGATACGCTAACTTGGTTAACACGGACAGTAAAATACGGTGGAAATATTGCTTGTATAGGTTTAGCAGCAAGCTATAAATTAGAAACTACAGTAATGCCGTTAATATTACGTGCTGTGAATTTGCTAGGCATTAATTCGGTAGATACTCCAAGAGGTTTAAGGTTAGAGGTATGGAAGAGAATTGGTAGCGACCTTTTTCCAAAGCAGCTGGATACAATAGCGCCAACTATGATTAGCTTTGATGAATTACCCCAAGCTTTTGATGCATTTATTGAGGGAACGATGACGGGCCGTATAGTCGTAAAAATACAATAATAAAAACTTAAATAACGCTTGAAATTATAATAGAGAGCAAAATAATATTATGATATTGGAAAATAGCTATCACTTAGCTTAGATTTAAATTCCTCTCTCTGTATAAGAAAATAGGAGTGATTTATGTCTCAAACATTCTGGGATGCACTAAAAAAAGAACAACCATTGCAAGTCGTTGGCACAATAAATGCTTATGCTGCATTGCTGGCTAAAAAAGCTGGATTTAGAGCGATATATTTGTCTGGTGCCGGCGTGGCGAATCATTCCTTTGGATTGCCTGATCTTGCAATGACGACACTGAATGACGTTTGTGAGGATATAAGACGGATTACATTTTCTTGTGATTTACCCTTGTTGGTAGATGCTGATACTGGCTGGGGAAATGCATTTATGATTGGTAGGACTGTCCGTGAAATGTCGCGTGCTGGAGCTGCTGGATGTCATATTGAGGATCAAATTTCAGCTAAAAGATGCGGTCACAGACCAGGAAAAATGCTTGTTTCATCAGAAGAAATGAAAGATAGAATAAAAGCAGCTGTAGATGCCAGAACAAATCAATCATTTGTGATTATGGCGCGCACTGATGCCCATGCAGTAGAGGGGCAGCTTGCTGCAATAGATAGAGCTCAAGCTTATGTTGATGCTGGAGCAGATATGATATTTGCTGAAGCGTTAACCACCCTTGACGAATATAAACAATTTACATCAGCCGTAGATGTTCCAGTGCTTGCTAATTTAACCGAATTTGGCTTGACCCCTTTATTTACAGTCAATGAGTTAGCCCAAGCGGGAATAGATATTGCTTTATATCCTTTGTCAGCAAGCCGCGCTATGTCTTATGCTGCCGAAACAGTTTATAAGGAAATTAAAAATCAAGGAACACAAAAACACATTACTGATAGCATGCAAGCTAGATCAGAGCTATATGAAACTCTTAAATATCATGAATATGAGGAAAAATTAGACACATTGTTCTCTGAACAAGAAGCTAGCAAGCATAAAAATGATCAGGAAAATTGATACGACTTAAGGAAAAAATATGATTGATAAGAAAAAAGCAGGAGGATTAGCAGGAATATCTGCTGGAGAGACGGCATTATGTACGGTTGGAAAAGAAGGGGCGGGCCTGACATATCGAGGGTATGATATTTATGATTTAGCAGAAAATGCGACTTTTGAGGAAGTAGCTTACTTATTATTAAGAGGAAAATTACCTAATAAAATAGAACTGGATAATTATATTTCTCGTTTAAAAAATATGCGAGGCTTGCCCGATCAATTAAAGACTGTATTAGAGATGACCCCTAAAGAATCGCATCCAATGGATGTTTTAAGAACGGGTGTTTCGTTTCTTGGCAATATAGAGCCTGAGTCAAAAGAGTTTAGTAATCAGGCTGCGATTGCAGATCGATTATTAGCTTCTTTGCCCTCAATGTTACTGTATTGGCATCGCTTTCATCAAGATGGAAAAAAGATAAATGTCACAACAGATGACGATAGTGTTTCTGGACATTTCTTGCATATGTTACATGATACCCCGCCTTCAGAGCTGCATCGAAAGACCTTAGATACCACACTAATTTTATATGCAGAGCATGAATTTAATGCCTCCACTTTCACAGGTCGCGTTATTACAGCAACACTTTCAGATATGCATTCTGCTGTTACCGGTGCTATTGGGGCCCTGAGAGGCGCGTTGCATGGTGGCGCTAATGAAGCTGCCATGGAGCTTATTGAGCAGTATGACACTGCCGATCAAGCGTCTAAAGGCGTGCTCTCTCTTCTAGAAAAAAAACAGAAGATAATGGGATTTGGACACCGTGTTTATACCACATCAGATCCGCGTAACAGTGTTAATAAAAGAATGTCAAAAGTACTTTCAGAAGAGGTGGGCGATAAGAAACTTTATGCTGTTTCAGAAGCAATTGAATCAGTAATGTGGAATGAAAAAAAATTATTTGCCAATGCAGATTTTTTTGCAGCAAGTGTTTACCATTTTATGGGAATTCCAACATATTTGTTTACACCGATATTTGTTTGCTCACGCATAACTGGATGGGCCGCTCACATCATGGAGCAAAGAGAAAATAATAAGTTAATTCGGCCAGCGGCCGAGTATAACGGCCCTAACCTACAGGCATGGCTGCCGATTAATAAACGCTCATAGATAGGGTAATAACATTAAATTAAAGCTGTAAATATTTTTGGAGGCGCTATGTCACAGTTAGATATTCGTTCTGCTTCTAGGGCAGAGCCAGACGAAGTATTAGTTAAAATTGCAGAATATGTATGTTCGGATAAAGAGCACTCAGTGCTTGCTTACGAAACAGCTCAATATTGTTTAATGGATACGCTTGCGTGTGGATTTCAAGCCCTAGACTATCCGGCATGCACAAAAATGATGGGCCCTATTGTACCAGGCGCTACTTTGACAGGAGGCGCCAGAGTGCCAGGTACTTCTTTTGAGCTTGAGCCAGTAATGGCCGCATTTAATATTGGCGCAATGATTAGATGGCTCGATTTCAATGACACTTGGTTAGCTGCTGAATGGGGACATCCTTCAGATAATCTTGGGGGCATTCTTGCGGTGTCAGATTACCTAAGTCGTCAAGCGCGCACACAAGGGACAATGACCTTATGTATGAAAGACGTGCTTGATGCAATGATAATGGCGCATGAGATTCAAGGAATTTTAGCGCTTGAAAATAGCTTTAATAGAGTAGGATTAGACCACGTCTTATTGGTTAGAGTTGCTTCTACAGCCGTCGTTACAAAGATGCTTGGAGGCAATAAAGAGCAAATAATTAATGCAGTATCAAATGCTTGGATTGATGGTGGCGCACTAAGAACTTATCGCCATGCCCCTAATACTGGCTCCAGAAAAAGTTGGGCAGCGGGTGATGCGACCAGTCGAGCAACACGTCTCGCTTATATTGCAATGTCAAATGAAATGGGTTATTCATCTGCGTTATCAGCTAAGACTTGGGGTTTTTATGACGTCTTATTTAAAGGGGAGGCATTCAAAATAGAGAGAGAATTTAATTCCTATGTAATGGAAAATATCTTATTTAAAATTTCTTATCCAGCAGAATTTCATGCGCAAACTGCTGTAGAGGCTGCTTTGGAGCTACATCCAGAAATAAAAGACAGGCTTAATGATATTCAATCTATAGTTATCGATACTCAAGAAGCTGGTATGAGGATTATAGATAAAACCGGCCCATTAGATAATCCAGCAGATCGTGATCACTGCATTCAATATATGGTGGCTATTCCTTTAATTTACGGAAGACTAACTGCAGCTGATTATGAGGATGATATAGCCGTTAACCCCATTATTGACGAATTGCGCGCCAAGATGAAAGTCAGAGAAAAAAAATCCTTTACTGCAGATTATTTTAATCCAAACAAAAGGTTCATAGGGAATGCAATTCAAATATTCTTTAAAGATGGCTCTAAAACAGAGTGCGTCAGTATTGATTTTCCAATTGGTCATCGTAAAAGACGGCAAGAAGGGATTCCCATTTTAAAGAAAAAATTTCAAGCCAGCATTCAACATAAATTACGCGACAAACAATGGACGATATTAAATGAAGTATTTATTGATAAAGATCGTTTTGACAAAATGCCTGTAGATGAATTTATGTCTTTATTAGTGGTCTAGTGAATTACAGTTATTGTAATGGTGAGCAAAATTTCTAATAACCTAGAAGACAAACTTCGTTTTGGTTTAGCGGGACTTAATGAAATTTACTCTCAAGATGAATTGAAAAACCTAATGATTTTGATTGAGGAATTGGAACGTTGGAACCAAAAATTTAATCTAACTGCGATACGTTCAATAGAAGATATGGTGAGCGGCCATTTGTTAGACAGTCTTTCTGTGAGATCCTTTCTTCATGGTCAGTCAATCATTGATGTAGGCTCAGGAGCTGGTTTTCCGGGCCTTCCTTTAGCAATCGTCGAACCTAATTTAGATTTTATATTACTTGATAGTAATGGAAAGAAAGTTGGATTTATTAAGCATGTCATTAATTTATTAAATTTAAATAACGTCAAAGCAATAAAAAAACGTGCTGAAGACTATGTTCCAGCTAGTGGTTTTGATACTGTAATTGCTAGAGCGTTGACAGATATTCCAAACTTGATTGTTTTGACTGAGCATTTGCTTAAAAAGCAAGGCATGATAATTTCTTTAAAAGGAAAAAACCCAATTAAAGAATTAAAGAAAATTCCAAAATTTTGGAAATATTCTATATCTAAAGTCATAGTTCCAGGACTAGAGAAACATGAAAGGCATATTATCTCGTTACAAAATTTAAAAAATGAAATTACATGATTAATATACTTGCAATAGCAAATCAAAAGGGCGGCGTTGGTAAAACGACTACATGCGTTAATCTAGCGGCATCTCTAGCTGCAACAAAACGACGTGTTCTTCTTGTAGATATGGATCCTCAAGGCAATGCCACCATGGGATGCGGTGTTGAAAAAAGTGATTTAGAACTTACGACATGTGATGTTTTATTGGGTGATGCTAAAGCAACAGAGGCCATCCTGAGAGTGCCTAAAGGCGAGTTTGATTTGCTACCAGGGAATGAAGAATTAACATTAGCAGAAGTTAAATTGCTACAAGAAATCGGCCGTGAAATGCGGTTGCGACAAGCAATTCAACTCATAAAAGATCAGTATGACTATATTTTAATTGATTGCCCGCCTTCAATTAATATGCTCACGGTTAATGCTCTTACTGCAGCAGATGGTGTATTAATACCAATGCAATGCGAATATTATGCGCTTGAAGGTCTTACCTCTTTAATTAAAACAATTGATCAGGTTAACAAGACGGTTAATCCAAGATTAGAAATTTATGGTTTATTAAGAACGATGGTTGATCATCGCATTAACTTATCTAACGAGGTTTCTCAGCAATTAATCGATCATTTTGGCGACAAGGTATTTCGAACAGTTGTGCCAAGAAATGTAACTTTAGCGGAAGCGCCAAGTTTTGGTCGACCTGTTTTATTTCATGATCGCAAATCAAGAGGTGCTCTTGCTTACTTAGCGTTGGCCGGAGAAATGTTAAGAAGAGGGGATGAGGTGTCTCAAACTTCTGCTTGATTATCTAGAGTGCTTGATGAAAAACTTAATATGGGAATTAATGGTTAAAATATGATGATCAAATGACGACAAAAAAAAGACTTGGTAGAGGTTTAGATGCGCTTCTTGGTGCAGTTGACCAGGATACTGGTACAACTAAGAATCAAAAGACTGAAGCGACTTTAAGAAAAATTCCTATAGATCAACTTCAAAGAGGGCAGTATCAGCCCAGACTTGATATGCGAAAAGAATCGCTGGAAGAACTAGCTAATTCAATAAAATCTCAAGGTATTGTTCAGCCGATTGTTATTCGGCAATTGCAGAGTCAAACAGATAGTAAATATGAGATTATTGCCGGAGAAAGACGTTGGCGCGCTGCTCAAATAGCAGGCTTGAGCGAAGTGCCTGCAGTGATTAGAAATATTCCAGACGCCGATGCTATTGCGATGTCTCTAATTGAGAATATACAACGTGAAGATTTAAATCCTCTCGAGGAGGCGCGTGCTTTAGATAGATTAATAAGAGAGTTTGATCTTACTCATCAGGAAGCGGCTGATGCAGTTGGTAGATCAAGGGCGGCCGTTAGTAATCTTTTAAGACTTATGGACTTGCCAGAAATAGTAGCTAATTTATTGATTTCTCGGAAGATAGAAATGGGACATGCACGAGCCTTACTGGCCGTAAAAGATACAGCGCAACAAAAATCTATTGCATTATTGATAGTGAAAAAATCTCTTTCAGTAAGAGCAGCTGAAAATTATATTCGTAACTTTAATGGTCCAAACAAAACAAAGAGTAATTCTAGGGCTAATAACAACCCTGATATAAAAAGACTCGAGATAGAAGTTTCTGAAAAAATAGGCGCCAAACTTTGTATTGAGCATAAAGTTAAAGGCAATGGCAGGATAATTATAGATTATAATAATCTTGATGAGTTAGAAGGAATATTAGAGCATATCAAGTAGTGTTTACTTAAATTATTCTTTGCTAGTAATAAAAAAATCACATTATCAAGAGATCGGCGTTGCCTTGTTGTTTCTAGATAACTATAATGCTGATGCTAGTTAAAAAACAGATGAAAAATTTTGGAAGTAAACTCAAAATATTTAAGAAATTTATTTTTTAGTGCTGAATAATACTGTGCAAAAAAATAAGGGAAATTTGAAAAATAATAATAATATTGGAATTATTAGAATTTTATTTTTACAAATAACCACAACATTTTTTTTGACGATAACCTTTTGGTTGTTTGATAATAAAATTACTGCTTATTCTTCACTTTTAGGCGGGCTCTTGAGCTTAATTCCAAATGTTTTTTTAGCAGCAAGATTAATTGCATCACCAACAAGCGCAAAAGAAGTCATAAAAGCTGCTTATATTGGTGAAGCAGGAAAGGTGGTGTTAACTTTTCTATTATTTGGGTTGGTTTTTATAATTGTGAAACCGTTAGACGCTAAGATACTTTTTATAAGCTTTATAGTTGTTCAGTTTGTAATAAGCATCGAGCTACTTCGCGGTAAATAAAAAATTATTGGTATATAAAAAAGAAATAAATTGATGGCTACTGAAAACGGACATGGACCACTAACTTCTGGAGACTATATCCAGCATCATTTGCAGAATTTGCAAATTTGTAAAGTTGACGGTGGTGAATGGATTTGGAATCAGTGTGCCGGTAACCCTATGGCAATTAATGTTGATTCAATGTTTTGGTCAATATTATTGGGTTTTGTTTTTATAATTATGTTTGGTGTGGCAGCAAAAAAAGCTTCTCCTGAGAAACCAAGTAAGTTTCAAGCATTCATTGAAATAATCGTTGATTTTATTGATAGCAGTGTAAAAGACACATATCACGGTAAGAGCTCTTTAATTGCACCATTAGCCCTCACAATTTTCATGTGGGTGTTTTTAATGAACCTTATGGATTTAGTGCCAATTGATTGGTTGCCAGAAACAAGTAAATATCTTGGTATAGAGTATATGAAGGTTGTGCCAACAACCGATGTTAACATCACATTTGGCATGTCTATTGCTGTATTTTTCTTAATACTTTTTTATTCCATTAGAACAAAAGGTATAGGTGGTTTTATAGCGGAGTTGACATTACATCCAATAGCGCCACCTCTAAAAGGTCCTGGGATTATTGCAGCACCATTCATTATTGCTTTTAATTTTATTCTTGAGTCTGTTTCGTTGCTGGCAAAACCGTTATCATTGTCCTTAAGACTTTTCGGTAACATGTTTGCTGGCGAATTAATTTTTATCCTGATTGCGTTACTAGGTGTGTGGCAATTACCCCTCCATTTTGGATGGGCGGTCTTCCATATCTTGATAGTAACTCTCCAGGCTTTTATATTCATGATGCTAACGGTGGTTTATCTAACGTTAGCATCTGAAGAGCACTAGTTTTATTTGATTAACTTTTGATCCTTTACTGGAGATACTGATGGAAACTGTTATAGGCTTTACCGCGATTGCTGTCGCGCTTTTGATTGGGCTTGGTGCCCTTGGTGTTGGAATTGGCATGGGTTTATTGGGAGGCCGCTTTTTAGAAGGCGCCGCCAGACAGCCTGAATTAGCTCCAATGTTACAAACAAAGATGTTTCTCGTTGTTGCGCTGTTAGATGCGGTTGCGATGATTGGTGTGGGCATCGCATTATATTTTGCTTTTGCAAATCCTTTTATTGCTCAGCTAGAACCTTATCTGTGAAAAAATTAATCGTTATATGAATTTTTTTCATAAAATTATCATAGGAGTATCTTTTGGATATTAATTTGACTCTTATTGGTCAGTCGATCTCGATGTTATTGTTTGTATGGTTCTGTATGAAATTTATATGGCCACCATTGATGCAAGCAATAGAGGAAAGACAGACACAAATTGCTGACGGTCTAGCGGCGGGCGAAAAAGGGCAACAAAAACTCGATAAGGCGAATGTTGACTCTAAAGAAATACTGGATGAAGCACGAAAACAAGCCACAGGTATTTTGGGTCAGGCTAATGCCAGGGCGAATGAGATTGTTTCGGATGGAAAACAAGATGGCCAGCAAGAAAGAGAGCGCCAATTATCTTTAGCAAAAAATGATATTGAGCAAGAATCGAATCGAGCAAGAGAAGAGTTGAGAGGACAAGTTGCTCAAATCGCAGTTGCTACTGCCGAGAAGATTCTAAAGCGAGAAATCGATGCTAAGGCACACGAAGATATACTGAATAAATTGGTTAAAGAGCTTTGAGTTAGTACCTAGGAATATTTGATATATGGCGGATAATAATACAATTGCAAGACCATACGCGCAGGCAATATTTGACTTAGCGCAGGAAAATAATGCCCTAGATTTATGGGCCGATGGTCTGAGTTTAGCGAAGCTGATTCTAGCTGATGGTAATGTCATTGAGTTTTTATCTAAACCAGCGTTACTCAAAGAACAAAAATTAGATTTTCTTTGTGAAATTTTTACTACATTTGAGGAACAATCATCCTTGTTTACGGGTGAAAATAAATTAGGTTCTAATTTTTTAAAATTATTAATTGAAAATGACAGGGTCTCGATTTTACCAGACGTTGCAGAGCATTTTAATGCGCTTAAATTGATAGTTGAGAACTCTGTGGATGTGACAGTAACTTCTGCGGTCCCCTTGGACGAAGCTCAGAAAACAGCAATCACTTTAGCGCTTAAAAAACGCTTTGCTAGAGAAATTCATATGCAAACTGAAATAGATGAAACACTCATTGGTGGGGCGATTATACGCGCTGGCGATGTTGTTATTGATGGATCTTTACGTTCCGGGCTTTCTAGCCTGGCAAACGTATTGACTACTTAAAAAAAGGAATGAAAAAATGTCTTTAAAAGCTTCTGAAATCAGTCAATTGATTAAAGAGCGTATCGAAAATTTCGAAACCTCTGCTGTAGCGCGTGATATAGGAACCGTAATCGGAGTGACTGATGGTATCGTTCGTATTCATGGATTAACAGATGCACGTTATGGTGAAATGCTTGAATTCCCAGAGAATACTTTCGGCATGGCGTTGAACTTAGAGCAAGATTCTGTAGGTGCTGTTATTTTAGGCGATTACAAGCATATCTCTGAGGGACATACGGTTAAAACAACCGGTAAAATCTTGGAAGTACCAATTGGAGAAGCTCTATTGGGAAGAGTTGTAGATGCTTTAGGAAACCCTATTGATGGAAAAGGCGTAATAAAAACCAATGAAACAGCACCAATTGAAAAAGTAGCACCTGGCGTTATCTCAAGAAAGTCGGTAGATCAGCCTGTTCAAACGGGATTGAAGGCAATTGATGCAATGGTGCCAATCGGAAGAGGTCAGCGGGAATTGATAATCGGAGATAGACAAACCGGAAAAACTGCGGTCGCTATTGATACAATAATTAATCAAAAAAATACCGGCATAAAATGTATCTATGTCGCGATAGGTCAAAAATCATCTTCAATTGCGGGCGTGGTGAGAAAACTCGAAGAAGAAGGCGCGATGGATCACACTATTGTCGTTGCCGCGGCAGCCGCCGATTCTGCAGCGATGCAATATATTGCTCCTTATTCGGGCACAACTATGGGAGAGTATTTTTTAGATAAAGGTGAAGACGCATTAATTATCTTTGATGATTTGACCAAACAAGCTTGGGCTTATCGTCAAGTGTCATTATTACTCAGGCGACCACCAGGAAGAGAAGCATACCCTGGAGACGTATTTTACCTACATTCGCGCTTGTTAGAGCGCGCTTCACGAGTAAATGAAGAGCATGTTGAATCTGTTACTGGCGGAAAAGTTAAAGGCAAAACAGGTTCTTTAACTGCATTACCTATTATTGAAACTCAAGCTGGTGATGTTTCAGCATTTGTCCCCACTAATGTTATTTCGATAACAGATGGGCAGATTTTTTTAGAAACAGATCTTTTTAATGCGGGAATTAGACCGGCAATTAATGCAGGCTTATCTGTCTCTCGTGTGGGCGGTGCGGCACAAACAAAAATAATAAAAAAATTAGGTGGCGGTGTTCGTTTAGCACTTGCACAATATCGTGAACTTGCAGCATTCTCTCAATTTGCTTCAGATCTCGATGAAGCAACCAGGAAGCAGCTTGAAAGAGGTCAGCGCGCGACGGAACTCATGAAGCAAAAACAATAT
>Ga0308019_10000795_pt1 | contig 19528 bp, 23 predicted proteins | sample Neamet284_FD_203135 | JGI IMG/M metagenome (GOLD analysis project Ga0308019, IMG submission 203135) | Marine microbial communities from water near the shore, Antarctic Ocean - #284 | ecosystem: Environmental > Aquatic > Marine > Unclassified | place: Southern Ocean | collected 2014-10-01 | reverse complement strand
TAATATGGGTTTTGGAGCTGACGATATTCGTCCAGCAGCCAATGTTGATTTCTTAAAAGCAAATCCTAAAGTTGAAAAGATGTTAAAAAAAGCATCTATACCACTAGCGGATGTAGCTGCTCAGAATATGAAAATGAATGCTGGCGAAAAATCTGAAAAAGCAATCAAGAAACATGCTAATGCTTGGATAAAAGCTAATCAAAGCACATTCGATAGTTGGGTAAAATAAGTAAGTAAATCAGAACAGTGAGTTTAAAATTAGCACCTTCTGATTACGAGATCTATTTGCCTATAGCTGAATGGGTAGAAAAAAATATTAAAGAGTGGTTATTTATGCAACGACCGCTCTTTAAAAAACTTTCCGCACCCATTGATACAGTTTTAAATGGTCTAGAGTATTTATTTAATATAATTCCATTCCCGGTGGCCGTCTTAATATTTATTTATTTTGCTTATAAAACTAACGGTTTTAAATTCACAGTCCTTACGGCTATTGGTTTAGTCTTTATTGACCTTGTAGATCTTTGGTCTGAAAGTATGACTACACTTGCAATGATTTTTACTGCTGTATTTTTTTGTATAATTATAGGTATACCCTTAGGAATTCTTTGTTCTAGAAGTAAAATATTTGAAATAATAATGAGGCCAGTACTTGATGTTATGCAAACTATTCCTAGCTTTGTTTATCTAATTCCTGTGGTTATGCTTTTTGGTATAGGACTAACGCCTGGGGTGATTGCCACAATAATTTTTGCACTCCCACCAATTATTCGATTTACTAATTTAGGAATTAGACAGGTAGGAAAGAGTTTTAAAGAAGCTGGATCAAGTTTAGGCTTAACAAAGTTGTTGATATTAGTAAAAATTGAAATACCTTTGGCGCTTAAAACTATAATGGCCGGCATAAATCAAACACTGATGTTATCTTTGTCTATGGTTGTTATAGCAGCTATAATAGGAGCTGGTGGATTAGGATTAACGGTTTATGTTGCCTTAGGCAGATTAGATATCGGATCAGCTGTTATTGGCGGAACGGCTATTGTTATATTGGCTATAATTTTAGATAGAATTACTCAAAAAATTGTTAAAGCTTAATACTAATTTTACTAAATACTATTAAATAATTCTCTTTTTATCCTAATAAAAATTAATAAATATTGTTTTTTTTACTTAGCAAAATAAAAAAATTAGTGTAAATGGCAACTATCAAAAAGATATGACATATAAAGAATTTTTAGAATTATTAGAAGAGCTTCAGCTTGATTTGGATTCAGCTTCTGAAGCTCTAGATTTAGAAATATCTGACATAGAGGCTTGGGAAGAAGAAGAGGAAATTCCTAAATCGGCTGAAAAGTGGATTAAAAAAGAGAAAGTTGAGTTTGCAACGCTAAATAATACTAACGAAGATGAAAATTTTGAAGATGAAGAAAGCGTTGATTTAGATGATGATGAAGATCTGGATTTAGACAGCGAAGTTGACGAAGAAGAAAAATAATCTTAATCCCTCTTGTAGACTGGTAGTGCTCTTAAACGTTTATTAAAAACATATTTTTCAAAAAATAGATTATACTTTTTATAAATTTTAAACATAAATAGAGAAATGCCTAAGCCAAAAATTATTCTAGCAAAAACAACTCCTGAATAATGTCCACCAACTGCAAGCATTAATAAAGTGTCCTCAATAACAGCGTGCACTAGATTAATCATGAGAATTGAAAGGAAAACGCTTTGTTTATCTATTTTACCAGAGTTAACTTCTTTGATGAGAATGCCACCACCAAATTGCAAACCCATAGTCATCCCTACAATAATAATGTTCATGGCAGAATCACTAATGCCAAAAAATCTTAACGGTGGAACTAATATTTTTTTTAAAAAATTTTCTACACCTATGTATTTTAAAATCTCTAATAAAGTTACTAAGACAACAACAATAATAAAAATATAAAATAGGTAAAGAGCTTGATCTTTTAGCCAAAATAGAAGGCCATGTTTTGGCGGTTCTATCGTGAAAGCGGTTACAAAGGGTTGATCTAAATAATTTAAATAAGTGTAAATTAAATTTAGGATCCAGCAAACAAAAAATGCCGAGATGAGTCTAAAGAATACTGTAAATAGAAATGAAACTCCTGCTGACCTTGATATCGCAGATTCTATAGCGAGATTATGACATAGCAACATTGCCACGGTTAAAACTGTAATTTGAGAAACACTTACATCAATAGAAGGTAAGAGATTAACAAGTAGTATCAATGCCGCGTATATGTTTACGACTAATGCTGTAACCCAAATAATACCAAGAGCAGCTGGTAAGCCAATTGCCCCCATTAAGGGTTCAAATACTTTAACAATTAAATCAACGACACCGATGATCTCTAGTAATTTAATTATAAAAACGAATGGAATTAAAATTTTATACAATGGTATAGTGACATCTTTAATTTCTTGAAAAAGCTTTTTAAAAAACATATTTATTTAATTTTTATTGTTTGTTAGTTGGTGTGTTTATTTAATTTTTTTAACGTTGCCTTTAAAGTTTGCTGAGGTAAAAACACCTCCTTGAAAAAGCAACGCCATTTTGTCTTTATATTCATTTTTACTGAGTAAATTAATATTAAATCGATCAGCACTATCCTTGGGTTTATACCCAAGTTTATAAGCTCTAGAATTATTCCACCAAGATTTTTTGTTTTTAGAGGCCCCATAAACAATTTCATGATGAATTGACTTATGTTTAATACCAATATCGACTAGCTGAGTAAGATCTTCATAGCTTATCCAGGTTGATATATGTCTTCTGTCTTCTGGGTTCTTTAAGCATGACCCAATTCGAATACACATAGATTTAATGTTAAATTTATCAGCATACAATCTTGAAAGATCTTCGCCAAAAGCTTTGCTTAAACCATAATGACTATCAGGTCTTTGTGTTGACAGCTCATTTAATCTAGTTGTTCTTCTGTGAAATCCTATAGCATGATTAGAGCTTGCAAAAATTATTCGTTTTACTTTATTAATTTTTGCTGCTTCAAAAAGATTATAAGTACCTATAATATTATTGTTCAAAATATTTTGTTGTGTGTCTTCAATGGGTATGGCACCAAAATGAACAATAGCAAATACATCTTTTGTTATTTTTATTATTTTTTTAAAATTTTTAAGATCGGCTAATATAAATTTTTGATTTTTTTTTATATTTTTTTTTTTTACATCTGTGCCCACAAGATTTTTATATCCAATCTTAGCTAAAGATTTGAAAAGCATTCCACCTAGATGACCAGAGACTCCTGTTACTAATACTTTTTTATTCATATCTTTTATTTAAATTTTGCTCCTTTGATGTTTAAACTAACCATATAAAAAGATGTGCTAGCAGTAATAAATAATGTATTTCCTTCTGGCCCACCAAAATCAACATTGGATACTAATTCTGGTATTTTAATATATCCAATTTGTTCTCCATTGGGAGCATAACATGCAACGCCTTTTCCACAGCTTGTCCAAAGATTATTATCTGCGTCGAACCTAAAGCCATCAAATACATGCTCTGGATCTGATTTTGCAAACTCAATTGGTTTAGATACTTTTAAATTTTTATCAATTTCATATCGTCTGATATATTTAGTGTCACCTGTATTTGAGATAAATAATTTAGATTCGTCAGGAGAAAGTGCTATACCGTTGGGTCTTTCCATTTCGGTAACTATAGCCACTAATAATTTTATTTTTGGGTCATACTTGAAAACATTACATCCACCATACATCATTTTTCCTGGGAACCCCTCTACTCTCTTAGGATTAATAATTCCATAAGGAGGGTCAGTAAAAAAAATGGTACCATTTGAATGAACACAAACATCATTTGGTGAATTTAATCTTTTTCCGTTGTATTCATCTGCAATCAAAGTAATAATATTGTTGTGATCTGTGGTAGTAACTCTTCTTGCTCCATGTTCGCATGTTACAAGGTTGCTTTCGTTATCAGTTGTATTTCCATTAGAAAAATTTGATGGTGATCTAAAAATTTCAACTTTGTTAAAATCAAAACATAACATTCTATTGTTTGGGATATCGCTCCAAACAACTTTATTTAATCTTTTTAGATAACAAGGTCCTTCAGTCCAAATACTTCCTGTGTGAACTTGTTTTAGATTTAAATTTTTTGTGTACTCTTCAAATTTTTGTTTACTCATTTAATTACTACTATCACTCACTTTATTTAAAAAAAAGAGGTTATCTTTTTTTATATTTTTTTAATTTTTTTGCTTTCCGTTCTTAGTTGTCCGCAAGCTCCTAAAATATCTTGGCCTCGAGATCTTCTTATAGTTGCTACATATCCCGCTTCTTGAATAATTTTGCCAAATTTTTCTATTTTATCTCTTTCAGTTGGCAAGTACTGAACTCCGGGCCAAGGGTTAAACTCGATAAGATTAACTTTACAAGGAAATTGACCCATAAGTTTAACTAACTGCTTTGCACACTCGGTGCTATCATTAATATCTCTAAGCATTACATACTCTAGGGTTATTTTTTCCTTAACGATGGAACTATAGTATTTACATTGCTCTATTAGATCTTTGATTTTAAATTTTTTATTTATAGGCATAATCATTTCTCTTATATCGTCGGTTGGGGCGTGTAGAGATAAAGCTAAATAAGTTCCTATTTCATTTGCTGCTTCTGGTATTCTGTTTGCAATACCTGCGGTCGAAACGGTTATTCTCTTTGGTCCATAATTTAAACCTTCTTTGTCTTTTAGTATCTCAACTGCTGTCTTAACATTGTCATAATTATAAAGAGGTTCGCCCATACCCATAAGAACGATATTAGTTATTATTTTTTTTTCATCCCAATCATTGATCTGCTCTTTGGCAATCATTACTTGGTTTACTATTTCTGCAAAGCTCAAATTTTTTACTAGCTGTTGTGTTCCAGTATGACAAAATCTACAATTTAAAGTACAGCCAACCTGCGAAGAGATACAGAGTGTTGCTCTGGTTTTTTCTGGAATATAAACACACTCAACTTCATTACCGTCAAAAAGCTTAATCAACCATTTTATAGTTCCATCGCTTGAAGTTTGAGTGTTAACAATTTTTGGTCTCTGTAAGCTTATTAAACTATTAAGTTTGTCTCTAAGTTCCAGTGGAAATGTAGTTAAGTTTTTAATTTCGAAAGATCCTTTTTGATAGACAGATTGCCAAATCTGTTTTCTACGCATAGAAACTTTTTTTTCTTCAATTCCTAAATCTTTGATTAAAAAATATTTTAGACTTTCAAAGTTAAACTCAAAGAAATTTTTTTGGTGCATATAGATACATAATATAGATCAATATGACGATTGTGTATACTTTGTACATTTGATATGTAGTTCAATGTTTCTGCAAATAAAAAAAATTCCTAGGTTATCCTGGAGCTCAAAATCACCAAGAAATCTTAAACCCTCTTTTAAAACTCTTGTTCTATTATGCTTTGGATTAATAATATTTGGTTTTGGGGAGGGTCTCTTAATCATTTCAACCATTGGTGCGTCGCCTTGGAATGTCTTGCATCAAGGTCTTGCTTTAAATCTTGGTTTGACTGTTGGTACGTGGGCTTTTCTAATAAGTTTAATAGTTTTGTTGATTTGGTTTTTTTTAGATGAAAAAATAGGAATGGGTACGATACTAAATTTTATTATAATCGCAATTATGATTGATTTGACAATATTTTTTTTTGAAGCACCAGAATTTTGGCTTAATCAATTTTTATTGTGTTTTATTTCAGTATTAATGGTTGGCTTAGGAAGCGGGATATATTTAATAGCAAGGTTAGGACCAGGACCTAGAGATGGATTGATGACTGGTTTGCAAAAAAAAACAGGTTTTTCTATTGCACTAATCAGAGGTGCTATAGAAATTATTGTAGTATCGTGCGGGTGGCTATTGGGAGGAACTATAGGTGTTGGTACCTTGATGTATGCATTAGGAATTGGCCCTGCAGTAGCCTTTGGCTTAAACATAGTTAAGAAAACTAGTAGTTAATTTTGGGTCTTACGTCCAGAAACTGCTAGATAATAACAAATTTTTCATGTTAAATATTCACTAAATATGGAATTATATAAAATATTTTTTGTATAATTTTTTAAACAAAATTTTTAAATATATTTAAATGAACAAACAAAAAGAAAGAGAAGAAAGAATATACTCTAAATTAGAATTAGAAAAACTTCCTTTTAAATTAAAAAAAGAAAATTTTAAAATTCTAGGAAGTGCTATCTCGTTAGCATTTCATGAAATTTATAATAACCAAGTTAAAAGTGAACAATTAAAATGGGTTTTTTCGACTGTAAAAAGGTTTAAAATTTTTCTTACAATATTTTACGCTAACGAAAAAGGTGATGAAATTTACAAAGAAGAAATTGCAAAAAAAGTTCCTGAATACTCATACAAAACAATATCTAAAATCATTGATGATGGAAATGCAAAAGGAGTGTATGTAAGCTTAGATCCAGATGGTGATTCCGGGACAGATGCTAAAATAAAAAATATAAGACCGTCTGAAGAGCTAATGATTGATTTTCTTAATTGGTCTATAAATATTTTTGAATTACTAGATAATACAGTAAAAAAAAATAAAATCTCTGATTGAAATAAATTTTTAATCTTTATATCCTAAAAATTACCGGTAACATTTTCTGTATTCAGCTACTGGAAAAATTTTCTGTATTCACCTTTCGGTCTCTGTAGTTAAATTTGTTTATAAATAAACAATATAAGGAGAAACAATAATGAAAAAAACTATATCATTAATAGCTTCTGTCCTAACACTTACGCTTTATTCAATTTCATCATTCGCTGCAGGCGATAGTGAAAATATAAAAAAATTAAGTGGTTTTAAAAAAACTGGTACCCAAGCGGGTGTGGTGATTCCACAAGACACTAAATTTGCAGCTAATATTAAGAAAAATATTTTGCCAGCAATTAAAATGCCTCCAGGTTTTAAAATTGAGCTTTTTGCTTTGGCTCCAGATGCGAGACATATGGCTGTGAGTAGAAATAAAGGTACAGTTTGGATTGGAACAAGAAAAACTAAAGTTTGGCAAGCTACGGACAGGGATATGGATAATGTTGCTGATACTGTTGAAGAATTTAGCCCAAGCGTTAAATTCGATATACCTAATGGGCCATGTTACAGTGATGATGGCCATTTATACATAGCAGAAAGAAACAGAGTTTTATGGTTTCCAGCTGCTGAGTATTTTATGGAAAGCCCAGATACAGTCGCGATACCGATCATAGCTCAAGGTGAATTAATTCCACCTGAAGAAGAGTCGTATAATCACACGGCTAGAGTTTGTGCTATCAATAAAAAAGACAACAAACTTTATGTTAGTATGGGTCAACCATTTAATGTTGCTGGGCCAGACAAATATCCACTTTATGATGAGGTTGGAATTGGAGGAATAATTAGGTTTAATCGCTTTCCTGGAAAACTTGAGAGAGAAGTTGTAGCTATTGGGATAAGAAATTCAGTAGGGCATGCTTTTAGTCCTAAAGATGGCTCTCTTTGGTTTACTGACAATCAGGTAGATGGGATGGGTGATGAAACGCCTCCAGGTGAGTTAAATAAAGCTTGTAAATTATCTAGTAAAACTTGGTACGGACATCCTTACTATGGTGGTGGTAATGTAAGAACTAATGAATACAAAGGTAAAACAATACCCAAAGAGAAAGCAGACAATTATTGTAAACCTCAAGTAGATATGATCGCTCATGCTGCTGACTTAGGAATGTCATTCTATTCAGGAAAAATGTTTCCTAAAAAATATAAGAATGCAATCTTTAGTGCACAACATGGTTCTTGGAATGCTGTTAAGCCTAGAGGAGCTAGAGTTATGGTTACTTACTTAGATAAAAAAGGTAATGCTGCCAAAACTGAGCCCTTCGCAGAAGGCTGGATGACAGAGGATGGAGTTTATCTAGGAAGACCCGTAGATGTTCAAACGTATATAGATGGTTCTTTGCTTGTATCTGATGATAAAGCTGGCGTTATTTATAGAATATCTTATGAAGGACAAACTGCTGTTTTGGACGACGGTAAAAATAAAAAAGTAGTTAAATAAATTATTTAAAAGGGACCGGAGAAAACCGGTCCTTTTTTTATTCAAGTAGATAAATGTTACCAAAAAAAGGACAATAATGAAAAAAATAAACCTGTTAATATTAATACTTTTACCTTTTTTAACTTTAAGTGCTAATGCTAAAAATAAAGATGAAAATAAAAAAATTTGTAGTGGTTTTGGAAAGTGGTCCAAAGAAGGTGAATTTAAAATTATTAGAAGTAACTGTATTACAGAAAAAGAATATCAAACTACTTTAATTTCAAAAAATTACTTGTGTAATTACTATCAAAAATCAATTTGGAAAGAATCTGAAAGAGAATACGGAAAAAAACAATATAAATGGTCACCAGGTAGCTTAGGAAAAATAAAATTTTTGAAAAATCAAGGTAAATCTCTTTGTGATAGAGGAAATTTAAAAGAAGGTGAAGCCAAACTAAAAGAAGCAATTAAAATTATTAGTCATACAAGGATGAATTAATGAAAAAATTTTTAATTTTGATTACATTTTTATTTACCCCGAGTATCTTTGCAGAAGATCTTTCAAAAGAAATGCAAAATGGAAAATTAAAAGTAAAAGCTATTTGTTCAACGTGTCATGGAATAAATGGTCAAGCAACTGGAGCTGGGAATTCAGTGATTATTCCAAATATAACTGCCCAACAAAAAAATTATTTGATGGCGAGACTTAAGTCTTATAAATCGGGAGAGATAAAACACCCACAAATGACTGTGGTGGCAAAAATGTTGTCGGAGCAAGATATTAACGATGTATCAGAGTGGTATTCAAAAATTAAAATTTCAATATTTGATCCTGAAAGAAAGAATTGGCGAATAATAAATAAGTAAATCTACCCAAAATAAAATTTTTTTTTTATATTAATTGATAAATATATTAGTTAATTAAGATATAAAAAATGTATGAACTATAGCAAACCTTTCAAACTATTAAAAAGTCTACCTAATAAACTTAATAATTTTTATAATAAAAATTCTAAATCTTCTCTTAAGATCGATAATAAATCTAAAGATAAAAAAAAATTTGATCCTGTGACAAATTTAGATAAAGATTTTGAAAAATTTATAAGAAACTCTATCATCAAGCAATTTCCAAAAGATGCTATTTTAGGTGAAGAGTTTTCAGAAAAACTTTCTGATAACGACTATAAGTGGTTCATTGATCCCATTGATGGAACCAGAGCCTTTATGGTTGGAGCGCCAACTTGGTCAAATTTAATTGGGTTAACTCATAAAAATCAACCTACTTTAGGTCTAGCAAATTTTCCGGCTTTAAATAAGTTTTATATAAATGATAAAAAAAATTCTTATTTAATTAATAATAAAAAAACTATCTTAAAAACTTCTGAAGAAAATGTTTTAAAAAAATCTAAAGTTATAGGACACCTACATGAAACATTATTCCAGAAAAAATATAATAAAAAATTTCAAAAAGCTACATCTTCAGTTGCATATTTTGGAGCAGCGACATTTGATGCTTTAAATTTTTGCTTGCTTGCAGAGGGAAGAGTAGAAGCAGTGATCGAGACTAATCTCAAACCTTTCGACATAGTTCCTCTTATTCCTATAGTTGAAAAAGCTGGGGGAATTGTTACTACATGGAATAATAAATCCGCAATACGCGGTGGCAATATTTTAGCTTCTTCTAATAAAAAACTACACAATAAAATTTTAAAAATATTGAAATCTACTAATTAAAAATTTTAATTTATTAGTTTACTCTCTTTAGATAAATCAGCTCTAATTGATGAGAGGACAATTAAAATTAAAAAAGGAATAGCAATTAGATTCATCGTTTTCCAGCTTGTCATACTCAACATGTATCCTGCTGATAAACTAGCTAAAGCTTGTACTGAAAAAACGAGGATATCATTAAATCCTTGGGCTTTGAACTTTTCTTCTTCTTTGTAAGATAAAATAAGCAGGCCAGTACCCGATAAGTATAAAAAATTCCAGCCTATGCCTAGAAAAACTAGAGAAAATAAATAATTAAAGAAAGAAGGCTGCAAAAAACTCAATAAAATTGTTAAGATATAAAAAAATACACCTGCGTATATTATTTTGCTGTGTCCAAATTTTCTCAACAAATTTCCTGTGATTAAAGATGGCAAAAACATGCTAACGATATGTAGTTGAATGACAATCCCAGTTTTATTTAAACTATAGTTTTCTATAACATGCATATTAATGGGTGTTGCAGTCATCAAAAATGACATAACGGCGTATGCAAAAGCTGCAGATGTAACTGCTTGCAAGAATTTAGGTTGTGAAATCAGCTTTAAATAACCTCTTCCTTTGTATTTTTTATCTTTCTTTTTTTCTCTTTTTGGATTGTAGAAGCTTAAAAATATAACAGGTATGAATGTTAAAACAGCTAAAGATAAATAAGAACCAACAAATAAGTGTCCATCTATTAAATTTTTATTAAAGTTTGCAATATTAGGACCAAGGAGTGCAGAAAAAATTGAAGCTAACATTATAATCGAGAGTGCTTTTGGTATGAAAGATTTTTTTACACTTTCAGCTGCTGCAAAACGATACTGATGGGTAAAAGCCATTCCATTACCAATAAAAAAACAAGCAAAACAAAATAAATAGAAATTTTTATCCCATACAGAATATGCTGCCACTAAAACTGAGAGCGTACTAAAAAGAGCTGCATATAAAAATCCTGCTTTTCTTCCTATCCTACTCATAATTTTAGCTGCAAAGAAAGAAAAGACGGCGACACCAACTATCATTAGAGAAGTTGGAACGGTTTGAAGAGATTTTACTGGACTTAATGTGCTACCGATAATTCCGCTCAAAAAAACATTTACCGGTGCTGGTGTAAAACTAAATATTTGACTTGCGGTAATAATCCAAAGGTTTTTATTCATTTTAATTTAGACTAGACTGTTGAACGTGATAGCATATTATAAATTATCACACAAAATTAAATATGAGTAAAAAAACAATAGGTATATTAATTGCTTTGTTTGGTGTGATTGTTTTTTTTTCCAACACGGAAAATGCATGGATAGTTTCGGCTATTCTTTTGGGTTTTGGTAGTGGAATTTTTTTTTGGAAAGATTAATTTAATTTATCAGCGCATATACGAAGAGATACCTACTTATTTTTCCAAAACTAACTAAAACTAAAAATAATAAAAAATTTATCTTTAAAATTCCAGCTATAAAAGTAAGTGGATCGCCAATGATTGGCACCCATGCAAATAATAAAGACCAGACTCCAAACTTATTAAGTCTTTCAGCCGCATCATTTATTTGATTTTCTTTAAAGGGAAACCATTTTTTTTTAATATACTTAAATAAATAAAACCCTAACAACCAATTAAATACAGAACCTAAAATATTTCCCAAACTTGCCGTTCCTATAAGAGTATAGGGATTATGTTCACTTACACTCAACAAGCTAGCCAAGGTTATCTCACTTGATAATGGAAAGAGAGTAGCTGCTAAAAAAGATATTATAAAAAGGGAAAGGTAGGTTGTCATTTTTTTATATAGCTAATGCAAATTAGCTTATCGTTAAAAATTAATTTTTTTTTATTTTTTTTTTTGACTTCTTCCATTCCATTTTTTAATTCTTTAGATGAAAGGTTTAAAAGACATGAGGTAAATCTATTTTTAATCATTTGAAGATATGCGTCTTTAGATATTTTTACTTTAAAAACAAAATAATTTATTTTGTAATTTTTAAAATTATATTTAATTAAATTTAAAATTTTTTTATCTTTTTTTAAACTTTGCATAAGCTTTGTCTTAAAAACTTCAAACATAGGCCAGTAATTTTTTTTTGGGTGCAGAGCTAAAATTATAATTTTTCCATTTGAATTTAGGTTTTTTTTTGAGAAATTTAATATTTTTTTAATTTCATTAAATTTAAAAAAGTGAATAGATTGCTTAAATAAAATAAGATCAAATTTTTTTTTTGTTTTGCTTAAATATTTTGCGGCATTAATTTTAACAAACTTTATTTTTCTCACAGCATTTTTGTGGTCAACAATATCAATTCCCAAGGGTAAATTAATCATTTGATACTTTTTTGAAAAAGTAGAGATAATCTTTCCGCGCCCACACCCAATATCTAAAATTTTTGTCTCTTTATTGAATTTAATTCTCTTTTCTAGAAAACTAATTATACTTGTGGTGTACTTATTTGAAGATAACCAGGTTTTTTTGTCCCAATTTTTTAAATTTTTCATTATTTTAGTTAATATAAATTGCTCTATTTAAATGATAAAAAACTTTATATATTATGGATTGAATAATTTAAACAATCAGTTAATTTAAAAATAAAATGAGTGCTCATAGAACAAACATACCTAACTCTTTAAATGAACATTGGATGCCATTTTCCTCTAATCGTGACTTTAAAAAAAATCCAAGACTAATTACAAGCGCAAAAGGTGTCTATTTAAAAACACATGAAGGTAATACGTTGATCGATGCTAGTTGCGGATTATTTTGTAACCCTTTGGGACACGGGAGAGAAGAAATAGCAGAAGCTGTTGGCAAACAACTAAGAGAATTAGATTTTGTTCTTCCCTTTAATCAAGGATTTGGTGGATCATTTGAACTAGCAACAAGAATTGCAAAACATACTCCAGAAGATTTAAATAAAATTTTTTATACAATTTGTGGCTCAACAGCAGTGGACTCAGCTATTAAGATCGCCATGGCGTACCACGCTGCTAAAGGTAATAAAAAAAGATTTAGATTCGTAGGTCGAGATAGAGGATACCACGGTATGAATATAGGAGGTTTATCTGTTGGTGGTTTCAATAATTATAAAGAAATGTGTACTAGTGTGTTAATGCCTGGCGTTCAACATATGCGTCATACTTTTTTGCCAGAACATAAATTTATAAAAGGACAACCTGAAACAGGAGCTGAATTAGCTGACGACTTAGAAGTGATTGCAAATAAATTTGAAGGAGAAATAGCAGCATGTATTATAGAACCAATTGCTGGATCTACTGGAATTCTAGTTCCTCCCAAAGGTTATTTAAATAAACTAAGAAAAATTTGTGACAAACATGGCATTCTTTTAATTTTTGATGAAGTTATTACTGGCTGGGGAAGAACGGGTTCTCCTTTTGCTGCTCAAGAATTTAATGTTACGCCAGATATTATGACTTTAGCAAAAGCTACTACAAACGGAGTAGTACCTATGGGCGTTGTAGCTCTTCGTGATGGAATTTATGACGCTGTTATGGACTCTGCGCCAGAAGGAGCGATAGAATTATTTCACGGATATACATACTCAGGAATACCTGCCGCTGTTGCAGCGGCTTTAGCTGTGCAAGACATATTTGAAAAAGAAAATATATTTAATAAGGTAAAAGAAATTTCTCCTTATTTTCAAGAAGCTTTACACTCCTTAGAAGACTTAGAGTGTGTAGAAAATATTCGAAGTTATGGTTTGCTGGGTGGTGTAGATATTAAAAAGAAAGATAAGCCGGGCAAAGCAGGCTTTCAGGTGTACAAAGCTTGTTATGAAAACGGTGTAAATCTTAAAGCAACAGCTGATGCTTTAGTGCTAGCGCCTCCGTTTATTTCTGAAAAAAAACATATCGATGAAATATTTCATAAAATTAGAAAAAGTATCAATCAATACATGAGACAATAATATTGATGCTGCATACTACACCTGGTATATATTTATGGTCACCTAATACCCCGTAAAATTAACTACATGTAACATGTTGACTATTTATTAATAATCAATTTCAATAGTTTTATTATGAGAATTAAAGACAGTAGAATGTATGATCTAAATAAAAATCAATTCATACATCTGCAAAGAACAGAAGACAGTGTCTTACGCAGAGTAGATATTAATGATTTAAACAAAAAATTAAACGAGGCTCAGAGGTCTAGTTTTTTTACCACTATTTTAATTGTTGTGGCTTGCGTGTTTTGTTTGGTTATTTTGTCTGTAATCAGTATTAAGTTTTAGTATTTATTGCCTTTATACAAATAAAAAAAAAATTACTAAAGGTTTTAATTACTTTTTCAGTTATTTTTTGTGAAATCAAATTTTCTGAAATAGCTCTAGGAATAACATAATATCTCTTTGAAATTTTGTCTTGTTCAATCATTTTCATTTTTACTAAAATGTCTAATTTTCGTACACAGGTTGCTCTTGGCATACCAGTGACTTCGGCTATAGAGGTTGCGCTTATACTTGCACTTACAAATTCTTGAAGTAAATTTGGATTGTCATATATATTTTTGTGAGATAAATTTTTTTTTTTTACTTTTGCGGTAACCAAATATAAAATTTGCAACATTATGAGAATTAGTTCCAAGTCTTTGAATTGTTTGCTCCATAGTCTAAGATATTCAAGTTGTGCTCCTAAATAATGAAACCAAAAAAAGCTAAACTTTTCTTTTATCTCTTTTGCTACTTCTTCATTGGAAATAGAGAGATCAGCTTTTCTGTAAATAAAACCAATTAATTTACACACATCATCGATTTCATTTTTAATGAGTAAATTATAACTTTGTTTGTATTGATTATTGGGCAACCACCCGATATTCTTATTTTTTTTATTGAGTACTTTTTGTTTTATAAGTTGTAAGATTTTTCTTCTCGCAGTCTCTTTGGGTAAAAGCGTATCTTCTGCAATTCTAGTAATAGCTAAACGTTTGTTGTTAATTTGACTATGATTTTCCCAAAACTTCTCATAACTAATATTAAAATTGAGGTCATAATCCCTTAGTCTTAAAATTTCTTGATGGGTTTGCTTTGCGAAGTATAGAACAAGATTGCCATTTTCTACACTTTGGTATCTAGTGTGCAGACCTGATAAAAATTTAGACTGAAACTCTAGAAATAAATATTGAAACTCAACATAATTATCTAAAATTTTTTCTTCTATAAACTTTGATGACAGTACATTCATAAAATTTAAATTTTATTTTTAGTCTCAATTTGGGTAAATAATGCTTAAACTGAACTAAAGTCAATAATCAATAAATAATAATTTTGTTACTGTTTTTTCACTAGTTTCTTTGTTTGAATAAGAATTGTAAAAGATAAAGGTAAATGCTGTAAGTTAATTAGTTGTAAAGAGAAAATATTATTGCAACCCCGATCAGTACTAATGTGGATATGAATATTAAAAAATTTTTTCTTTCATCTTTTCTTCTCTCAACTACTATTCTTTTAATTAAATGGTCAATATTAGGTCGTGCAGCCTGAGATTTTGTCTTGTTAAGTGTCTCTTTCTTAGTTTCTGCTGAAAAATTATTTTTTTTTAGCTGGGTTGTCATAGCTGACAAATATAACTATTAATAATTAGATAAAATACTCATTTAGACCATAATGGGTTTAATAAAACTTAACTCACACCAAAATGGTGTTTTACTAATTATATATAATAATAATAAATTAAACAATTTTGAAAACATATAAAAATATAATTATAAATATTGATCGATATTTAGGTCTTCTGAGCCTTAACAGGCAAGATCAAAATAATTCTTTGAACATAGAAACTTCTAAAGAAATCTACGAAGGATTGAAAGAGCTGGAAATGAACTCTTCTGTTAAAGTTATCTTAATTCAAGGAAATCAGAAATTTTTTTGCCCTGGAGCTGACATAAGGGAACTGAGTAATTTGAATTCAGATTCTGCACGATCAAACGGTCTGTTTAACTTTTTTGATAAAATAAAAGAAATTAGTATTCCAATTGTTGCTGCGGTTGAAGGATATGCTTTAGGTGGAGGTATGGAACTTGCTTTGTTGTGTGATATTATTATTGCATCTAAAGAGTCTAAATTTGGTCAGCCTGAAATTAATTTAGGTCTAATACCTGGAATAGGTGGAACACAAAGGTTGAAATATTATCTTGGCAAATATAACGCTAACTTACTTTGTATGACGGGAGACATTATTTCTGGACAGAGAGCTTATGAACTTGGTTTTGTTAGTGTTTTATTGGAAAAAAATAACTTTTCTACAGAAGCAATAAAGGTTGCGGATAAAATAGCACAAAAACCCAAATCAAGCCTAATTGAAATTAAAAAATTGATTAGTAATAATTTGAATATTGAAAATGATATAAAACAAGAAAGAAATTCTTTTTATAAATTACTAAACAATAAAAATGCAAAAATAGGTATCACCGCTTTTTTAAATAAATTAAAACCTAAATGGGAAGACTAAACTTTTTTACTTAGTTCAAACTTAATAAATAAAATACCAAAGACTATTATCGCAGTCATTCCTAACACTCTTGTTGATTCAACTGGTGTGCCAAATATTAGTAGGCCTAAAATAGATGACCATACAAGTTGTGAATACTGAAAGTTTGCTACAAAAGAAAGATTGGAGAGCTGGATTGCATAGACAAGAATAAAATGGGAAATAAAACCAAAAACTCCGAGTAAAATTAGGCCAAGCCATATCCAGTTAGACTCTATGGCATTCCAGTGACTGAAGCTATAAATAGAAAAAATAATGCTTCCTACCAAGCCGCTATAAAAAACAGCAACAAACGGTTCTCTGTTATTTGAAATTAATTTAGTAAAAAATTGATAAAGCGACCAACAGACTGGAATAAGAAAAGGGAAAGCAACTTTTACTGACATCACTTTCATGCTGGGACCGAGTGTATAAACAATGGCTATAAAGCTTAATACCATCAAAATCCATCCAACTAAGCTCAAATTGTCTTTTAAAAATAATGCCGAGAGCAACGCTAAAATTAAAGGTGCGGTAAAAAAAAGAACATAAATATCTACTAAGGTAAAAAGTTTTAAAGCATTAAACATTAAAAAAGTTGCAAACACTAGAAGTGCAGATCTTATTACCTGCACCTTAAAATTTTTTTTTAGATCAAGTTTTGGTTTAAAAATAGCAAAATAAATCAGCATAGCTATTAAATGGAAAAAATATCTACCCCAAATAAGCTGATTTACTTCAATGTATTGGGTCATATATTTAGACAGAGTATCCATAGCAACAAATAAGAAATATGCGGACGACGCTAGTAATATGATTATAGGTGTAGATATCTTCTTAACTGGCATTACATTACTACGCCAACTTGCCATGGATTAAACTCTTCATCTCCATATCCATTATTCTCACTTTTAGATTTGTATCCAGATGCAGTTTTTAAAATTAGTTCAAAAACTTTTTGACCTACTTGATCTACTGTTTCATCACTATCAATAACTGTTCCACAATTAATGTCCATGTCTTCACTCATCTTATTAAACATAACAGTATTTGTTGCTAACTTTAAGCTAGGAACTGGTTTACAACCAAAGCAAGACCCTCTCCCAGTCGTAAAACAAATAATGTTAGCACCTGAAGCAACTTGTCCAGTTACAGAAACAGGATCGTAACCTGGTGAGTCCATAAAATTAAAACCTTTATTTTTTAAAGGCTCTGCATAACTTAAAACATCTTTTAGAATTGAATTGCCCCCTTTTGCTACTGCACCTAAAGATTTTTCAAGTATAGTTGTCAGGCCGCCCTTTTTGTTCCCAGGGGCAGGGTTATTATCCATCGAACTATTGTTTATGGTTGTATAGTGCTTCCACCATTCAATTTTTTTTATTAATTTATTTGCTACTTCTTTATTCGCAGCTCTATTGATTAACAAATGTTCTGCGCCATAAATTTCTGGAGTTTCAGATAAAATTGAACTTCCACCATTCTTTACAAGAAGATCTGCAGCGACACCCAAAGATGGGTTTGCAGAAATACCTGAATACCCATCAGATCCTCCACATTGTAATGCTAATGTTAAATGGTGAGAGGCTTGAGGTGTTCTTTTGATATTGTTAGCCTCTTTTAATAAGTCTTGAATTTGCCCAAAAACTTTATCAACAATTTTTTTTGTTCCTCCTTCATCTTGAATAGTTAAAAAATTAATACGATTATGTTTTCTCATTGAATCTGAAAATAAATTTATTTGCGCACTTTCACAGCCGAGACCAATTACAAAAACATGTGAAAAGTTAGGATGATTTTTAAAACCATCAATTGTTCTTTGAAATATTTGCATTCCTTCACTGGCTGTATTCATTCCACATCCTGTTGAGTGGGTAATTGGAACAATGCCATCAATGTTTGGGTGGTCTTTGAGAATATTGCTATACTTTATTTTTTCGGCAATCATTTTACTAACTGTTGCAGAACAATTTACGGTACTAATGATGCCAATATAGTTTCTGGTTGCAACATCCCCATTGTCTCTAAGAATGCCATCAAAAAATAAATTGCTTTTCTCGGTAGCTATATTTTTCTTTTCAGTTATAGCAAATTCCCTATTAAATTCTTTAAATTCTAAATTATGAGAATGAACATGTTCGCCGGGTTTTATGCTTTTTGATGCAAATCCAATAATTTGATCGTACTTAATTACGGGTTCACCTTTGTTAATAGGTTTTAAGCAAATCTTGTGCCCAAATGGAATTGGGTCAACGCTAACAATGCCCTGTCTTTCTATTTTTGTTTTAGGGTTAATTATAAAAGGAGTAACCGCCACATTGTCATTTTTGTTTAGAATGATTAGATTATTCATGCTTTTATTATACAATTATTCCATTTATAAAGTTATCAATATTTTTAATTACATGAATTACTTAATTAATAAACACTAATAAAAATGGCAAAAAAAAACTTAAGAAGTCGACAATGGTTCGATAATCCTAAAGATCCAGAGCAAACAGCTTTGTATTTAGAACGTTATTTAAACTACGGTTTGACTAGAAAAGAATTACAATCAGGTAGTCCAATTATTGGTATAGCTCAATCAGGTAGTGACCTCACTCCTTGTAATCGTCATTTTCAACAGTTAAGCGCAAGAATAAAAGATGGTATTAGAAAAGCAGGAGGGATACCGATGGAATTTCCAACTCATCCTATTCAAGAAACAGGCAAACGGCCGACAGCAGCTTTAGATAGAAATTTATCCTACCTTTCTCTTGTTGAAATTTTGTATGGTTACCCAATTGATGGTGTGGTTTTGACTACAGGTTGTGATAAAACAACTCCTGCAGCTTTAATGGCGGCGGCCACTGTAAATATTCCAGCAATTGTTTTATCTGGTGGGCCAATGCTAGATGGTTATCATGATGGAAAATTAGTCGGTTCAGGAACTGTTGTTTGGGATGCTAGAAAACTTTTAGGAAAAGGAGAAATTAACTATGATCAATTTATGGACATGGTTGCTTCTTCTGCTCCAAGTATTGGGCATTGTAATACAATGGGTACGGCCTCGTCTATGAATTCTGTTGCAGAGGCATTAGGAATGTCTTTAACGGGTTGTGCAGTTATTCCTGCTCCTTATAGAGAACGTAGTCAAATTTCTTTTGAAACTGGAAAAAGAATTGTTGAGATGGTTTTTGAAAATTTAACCCCATCTAAAATTATGACGAAAA
>Ga0308019_10000792_pt1 | contig 19549 bp, 17 predicted proteins | sample Neamet284_FD_203135 | JGI IMG/M metagenome (GOLD analysis project Ga0308019, IMG submission 203135) | Marine microbial communities from water near the shore, Antarctic Ocean - #284 | ecosystem: Environmental > Aquatic > Marine > Unclassified | place: Southern Ocean | collected 2014-10-01 | reverse complement strand
AACTTGAATGGTGAACAGTATAATTCAGTGATCAAGAAATTTGAAGAAGCATCTAACCAGAGTTTCACTGCAATATTAAAATTAGCTAAACCGATTAGTAAAATTGATAAAGCATCTTGGTTTTACCAACAAAGAAATGTACCAAACCCATTTGATTTTGAACATTCTGAATCTACAATTACGGGATATAATGCATCACTTAAATTGGGAAATGGTATGGTTTTAACTTATATCTTCCGAAGGACATTTCAGGATTTTAACGGAGATGGAGATGTCAAAGATGAAGGTGAAACAATCAATATGACCAGTATTGAAACTAGTTTTACTTTTTAATGTCGCTATAAGAATTACAAAATATCATCAATGAAATCAGCAGAAATTAGACAATCCTTTATCGACTTTTTTAAGGATAGAGGACATCAATTTATCCGTAGTTCTCCAGTGGTACCAAATGATGATCCCACGCTCCTTTTTACAAATGCAGGGATGAACCAATTTAAGCCCATCTTCTTAAATCAAACGACTCCGAAAAACCTTCGTGCAGTAAATAGCCAAAAATGTATTCGTGTTTCGGGAAAACACAATGATCTAGAAGAAGTGGGTGTAGATACTTTTCATCACACATTTTTTGAAATGCTGGGAAATTGGTCCTTTGGTGATTATTATAAAAAAGAAGCAATCCAATGGGCATGGGAGCTCTTCACTGAAGTTTGGAAACTAGATAAAGATCGGCTTTGGGCAACAGTTTACGAAGATGACGATGAAGCCTTTGACCTTTGGACCGAAGTAACTGATATTGCAGATAATCGGGTTCTGCGATGTGGAAAAAAGGATAACTTTTGGGAAATGGGAGAAACGGGACCTTGTGGCCCTTGTTCAGAAATTCATTATTATATTGGTGATGATCCTGAAAACCAAGACCCTAAAGGTGTTAATAACACGGATGAATATTGGGAATTATGGAATCTGGTTTTTATTCAAAATAATCGAATTGATGCTAATACTTTGGAAGATCTTCCAGAGAAGCATGTGGATACTGGAGCCGGTTTAGAAAGAATAGCCACAATTATTCAGGGAAAGAAAAGCAATTATGATTCAGATTTATTTTTACCAATTATTCATAAAATTGAGTCATTGTCTGATTTTTCATATGAAGACAATCCGATTCCTTTTCGTGTGATTGCAGACCATATTCGAATGTTATGCTTTTCTATTGTGGATGGTGCATTGCCATCGAATGAAGGTCGTGGATACGTTTTAAGACGTATTCTCCGGCGGGCTGCTCGATTTGGGAGAAGCATAGATTTAGCAGAACCATTTTTATTTAAACTTGTCCCCACAGTTGGAGAAGTCATGGGTAGTATCTTCTCTGAAGTCGTGGATAAACGCTCTCATATTGAAAAAGTAATCCGAGCAGAAGAAGTTTCTTTTAACCAAACATTGGATCGGGGAATCAATCATTTTGATAAAATTATATCTAAATTGGATGGAGATGAAATTGGCGGTGCAGATGCCTTTAAACTCTACGATACGTATGGATTTCCATTAGATCTGACCGAACTCATGGCACGGGAACGTGAATTAACTGTTGATGTTGATGGTTTTGATTCTGAAATGGCAGAGCAGAAAAAACGAGCAAAAGATGCCGGTAAATTTAAAGGATCAACGGATTCGACTGAATGGATCAGTGTTTCTGAAGGAGATGATTCAACCTTTTTGGGATATGAATCATTAGAATCTAAATCTCAAATTCGGCGATATACGTTTCAGGGTGATTCTATTCTTGTTGTATTAGACCAAACTCCATTTTACGCCGAATCCGGTGGGCAAATAGGTGATATGGGGACAATTAATGGGCGAGGGGTCAAGCTTACAGTATCGGATGTAAAAAAAGAGAATAATTCCTTTATTCATATTTGCAAAGGAGTGATGACTGAACAGGGAGAAGTTAATTGTAAAGTGGATGCACTTCGACGGCAGTCCACTATGAATAATCATACTGCAACCCATTTAATGTATAAAGCACTCAAATATATTTTAGGAGATCATGTCAATCAAGCAGGCTCATTAGTCCATCCAGATTATTTAAGATTTGATATAACCCATTTTGAAAAGATAACTGCAGATCAAATTAAGGAAATTGAATCAGTTGTTAACAAACAGATTTTGTTAAATACAAAGTTAGACGTTACAATTAAAAATTATGATGATGCCAAGGCAGCGGGAGCTGAAGCTCTTTTCGGCGAGAAATATGGCGATGAAGTCCGTGTGGTCAGGGTTGGCGATTATTCGTTGGAACTCTGTGGTGGAACCCATGTGAAACAGACAGGTGATATTGGATGTTTTAAGATTACAGAAGAAGCATCTCTTGCTTCGGGTGTAAGGCGGATTGTTGCCATCACAGGACAAAAAGCAGTTGAAGAAATGCAATCCAATGCTACAGTTTTATCAACATTGCAACAATTGCTTAATACACCACCATCTGGGATGGCAGAAAGAATATCTATTCTGATCCAGGAGAAAAAAGATCTTGGCAAAAAATTAAAACAGAAAAAAAGTCAGTCATCTTCAGAAATTGACCTGTTATCCGACTCTGAAAACGTTGGAGATCATACTATCATAATTAAAAAAATATCTGTCGAAACAATTGATGAATTGAAAGGTTTAGGAGACCAATTGTTTAATAAATTGACCAGCGGAATTGGCGTCCTTTTCAGCGAAGGTGATGAAAAACCATTTGCCGTAGTTGTGGTCTCAAAAGATTTGAATGAAAATGGGATTTTTGCAGGAAAATTGGCGAAAGAAATTGGAGGATTTATTGGCGGTGGCGGAGGTGGTAAACCTCATCTTGCCACTGCAGGTGGGAAAGAGAATGCAGCCATCATTCCTGCGCTGGAAAAAACAAAAACATTATTAATTAAAAAAATTAAAGAGCTAGAATGAAATGCAGTTTGAATGTGTAGAAAAAGATTATTTCATTTATATTGAAAAAAATGAAAAGGTTATGGACACAATAACCCAATTTTGTAAGGACCAGGGAATTACGAATGCAAAAGTTTCCGGGATCGGTGCAGTTAAAAAAACCGAAATTGGCGCTTATGATACCATCGCGAAAGAATATATCCGTAAACCCTTCCCTAAAGTTTGGGAATTGGTCAATTTTGAAGGGAATGTTACTCTGAAAGATGGCGTTCCTTTTGTCCATGCCCATGTGGTTTTATCCGACCATGATATGCAAACTATTGGCGGCCATTTGTTTGAAACCACAGTTGCTGCCGTAGGTGAATTCTTCCTACGGAAATTTGACGGAACTGCTTATCGTAAACTCAATGAAGATGTGGGACTTCCTTGCATTTGTTTAGAAAAAAGGTTCGATATATCATGAAAAAAATACTTCATACACCTAATGCACCGGCGGCTATCGGTACTTATAATCAAGCAGTGCAATCCAAGGGCTTTATTTATACAGCTGGGCAGGTAGGAATTATCCCTGGAACAGGAAAAATAATAGAAGGAGGAATCAAATCTGAAACATTTCGTGCGTTACAGAATATTGATGCAATTCTTAAAGCTGCTGGTGTAGATAAATCCCATATCGTCAAACTCACCGTTTTTGTCACGGATCTAAGAGGATTCAATTATGTGAATGAATCATTTAAAGCATTTTTTGGTGGCATTGACTTTCCTGCAAGATCCACGGTAGAGGTGTCTGGATTACCCTTGAATGCCAAAGTCGAAATTGAATGTATTGCATTTGTGTAAACCAATGAGATTACAATTCCCCATCATTCTAATATTAATGATCGGTTTTGTTTTTGCTTTACCAATAAAAGAAGAAAAATTAAAAAATTCAAAAATAGCATTTTACTGTTCGTTAGTTCCCGGACTTGGGCAAGCTTATAATGGGAAATGGGTGAAGTCAGTTAGTATTATCGGATTGGAATTAGCAGCATATGATGCCTGGAAGGAAAACAAAAATTATTATAACAATACTTCAAAGCATCGGTATCTTGAAAAAAGGAACAAGTATGCCTGGTGGATCGGTTTCATTTATGTATATGGCATGATTGACGCAGTAGTAGATGCACATTTACACAATTTTGATCATTTAATGGCAAGTCCGTTAGAAAATGACAAAAAGGGGGCAATTATAGATGCAGAGTAGAGAACAATGGGGATCAAAACTTGGATTTATCCTAGCTGCATCCGGATCGGCTGTGGGGTTAGGTAATATCTGGAAATACCCACATATGGCTGGGGAAAATGGGGGTGGAGCGTTTACAATTGTATATTTGATTTGTATTCTAATTGTTGGACTTCCTATCGTAATAGCTGAATTTGTTTTAGGACGAAAAACGCAGCTTAGCCCAGTTGGCGCATTCGAAAAAATAGCGCCAAAATCCAATTGGAAATGGGTTGGGATGCTGGGTGTAGCATCTGCGTTTGTGATTCTTTCTTTTTATGGTGTTGTAGGCGGTTGGACTATAAAATATACTCTCATATCACTAACGGGTGGGTTTACTAAATTAGCGGGTAATCCGGATTTATCGGGTTCGCTTTTTAATTCATTTATCACTGGATCAATGGCACCCATCATCTGGCAGATTTTATTTATGGGACTCACCATTTTTGTCATTGTACGAGGTGTGAAAGGCGGGATTGAAAAGTGGACAAAAATTATGATGCCGGCGATTTTAGTGATATTGGTTATGCTCATGATTCGAGGACTCACGCTTCCCAATGGAATGCAGGCCTTGGAATTTTTGTTTAAGCCAAAATTTGAAGACTTAACAGCATCAAGTATTGTACTTGCCTTAGGACATTCTTTTTTCACACTGAGTTTGGGTATGGGAACGATGATCACTTACGGTAGTTATTTACGTAGAGATCAGAATCTATTATCGTCGGCTTTGTGGGTTATTTTATTGGATACATTGATTGCTATGATGGCAGGTGTGGCTATTTTTGCGACAGTATTTGCAATGGGTGCTGACCCAGGAGCTGGTCCTGGATTGATTTTTGTTGTTTTGCCAACAATTTTTCCTAAAATTGCCGGAGGTGCCATTTGGGGAACGTTATTTTTCTTTCTGCTTTTTATGGCGGCTTTGACGTCTGCCATTTCCATTTTAGAAGTGATTACAGCTTACTTTATTGATGAAAAGGGCTGGACGCGTAAAAAGGCCACCATCATTTTCGGATCAGTAGTAACCATCGTGGGCGCTTTTTGTTCACTTTCCATGGGCTCTTTCAATATCACATCTTTTTTGGATATGAGTTTCTTTGATGTAATGGATTACCTGTCATCTAAATATATGCTGCCTATTGGCGGAATGCTTACTGCAGTATTTGTTTTATATAGGTGGGGTATTCCGAATTTTATTGCTGAAATAGTTGTAGGGATGGATAAACAAAATGTTAACGCTGTTCTTGTTCGTATCTTATTTGTAGTCTCCGCAACAGTGGTGGGGTTTATCTTATTGAACGAGATCATTGCATCCATCACAGGAACCCCAATTATTGGATAATTTATGATAGTAGAACGTATTTTTCCTCCAGATAAGTCCTTGTATAATAAATGGAGGAATTTCTTTATACAATTTGGTAAAATTATTGATTCAATGGGATTGATCCAATTATTCACCATTTGGACCTTTACCGTGGCTGGTATTGTTTTGCAAATGGGTTCAACAGACCGCTTTGTCTATTGGGAATGGGCCGGTTGGTATATTGGCTTGCTCAAACTTGTTTTTGTAACAGGTTTATATATTTATATTTTCCAGCCAAAAGGAATTTGGACCGCGGGAAAAAAACGACTTAATGAAAAAGAATACGGCATCCATTTTGGCATTGTACTTTTATTGCTAGTTATCGGGTGGGCGAATCAGAATAGTTCCATAAATGATTTAAAATCATTTCTTCCTTATTTAGCTGCTTTTTTAAGCGGATTAGCCATTTTTCAATTTGAGATCAAATTCGATGAAACAAAAGGTGAATGGTTCAACTTTAATTGGGATAAAAAGATATTTTTTCTTTCTATTTCTGTAGGATTAATGGCAGGTGCTATAGTTTTAGGCTTTTATATGGACGACCCCATCATTAGTACAGCCAGTATTGTATCATTACCTTTCCCAGTGATCGCACTTTTGTGGTCAAATCATGTCCGACATTTACAGCGAGCTCGATTTTACCCATTGTTTATTTTATCCATGTTCCTTTGTGTCCGTGCGCCATGGTTTCTAATCCCATTAGCAGGGTTGTTTTATACACTTCGGACAGTAAATTACTTCAGGTATGGAATTGTTTTTCCTTCCTTTGGTGTTGACCTTCCAGACGAAATTTAAAGATGTTTGATGTCATTATTGTGGGTGCCGGTCCTGCCGGTACTACCGCTGCATTGTATGCGCACCGGCTGGGCTTAAACTGTATTTTGTTGGATAAGGCGGTATTCCCGAGAGATAAGATTTGTGGTGATGCATTATCTGGGAAAAGTGTCCGCATTATGCGGGAATTGAATCTCTTGGATGAAGTAGAAAAATTGGATGGCTCCGGAATCAACCGAATTACATTTGGAAGTCCTAGTAATCAACAATTTGATATTGACCTCCAAGGGAAAAAAAAGAAGGATCAAATTACTAAAGGATTTGTTATTCCCAGGGAAATTTTCGATAATTATATGTTTGAAAAAGCTGACGCTGTTACAGAAACCCGACAGGGATTCTCCGTCAAAGATCTCATCATCGAAAATGACCATGTTATAGGTGTTATTGGAAAAACAAAAAATGGAGATGAAGAAGAAATCCGAGCTCCAATTGTCATGGGTTGTGACGGGTGTAATTCAATTGTAGCAAGAAAACTTGGACTCTACGAAATGAATATGGAAAATACTTCTGTTGCAGTCCGGTGTTATTATGAAGGGGTGAAAGGATTAACCGACCAGATCGAGCTCCATTATGTAAAGGAAGTAAATCCAGGTTATTTTTGGCTTTTTCCCGCAGGTGAAGGAAGAGCAAATATCGGTATCGGTTTAAGTAAAAGTGATATGAAAAAGGAAAAGCGCACCCTTAGACAAATTATGGATGAAGTTACTCAAACTGAATATTTTAAAGAAAGATTTTCCGATGCAAAACAACTGGAGCGTCCCATAGGATGGAATTTGCCCCTTGGGAGTATCCATCGGAAAAACCATGGTAATGGATTTATGCTTCTTGGGGATGCAGCCGGGCTCATCGATCCATTTACTGGAGAAGGAATTGGGAATGCCATGGTCTCAGGACAATATGCTATGGAAGTAGCTTCGAAATGTAAAAAAACAGGTAATTTTACAGAAAGGGCTTTGGCTGAATATGATGTATTACTTTGGGAAGAAGTGGGGAAAGAATTGAGAACGAGCACTAAATTACAAAGTCTGGCCCAATCTAAATTTCTATTGAATTTTGTAATTAACCGAGCTTCAAGAAGCGAGGAAGTGCAAAATATTATTTCCGGGATGTTATCCCATGAAATCCCTAAAGAAGAACTCTCTAGCCCGTCATTTTATTTTAAAATTCTGTTTTCATAATTGGGTAATATTTTGGATAGAAAATCGCTTCTCAAAACTCTCAATTTATCTCGTTTTACTGCTTTCGATTTTGAAACTACAGGTCTCGATCCCTATAACGACCGCATCATAGAAATTGCGGCCATCCGGTTCGAAGATGGCGAGATAACAGATCGATATGTAGAATTAATCAATCCTGAAAGACCCATATCGAGAATGATTTCAGAGATTACCGGTATTTCAAATAAAATGGTTCGAAATGCACCCACAGAAGAAACTATCATTGATGATCTTTTATATTTTATAGGGAATGATCCTTTGGTGGCTCACAATATTCATTTTGATGAACAATTTTTATCACTAATGTGTGATCGACTTGGTAGAAATCAAGGGAATAATACTAATTACGATACTCTCCAACTTTCACGGAGTTTATTTTTTGACCAACCTGTATTCAATTTAGGTGCATTATCTGAATATTTTGGTTTGTCTGCTAAAGGGGCACATAGAGCAGAAAAGGATAGTGAAAATACTGGATTGATCTTTTTGGAAATGTTAGATGAATTAAGCACCTATCCTTTAGAAATGATCTCAAAAGTCATTGCATTGACAAAGGGATCTGATATTCCGAACCAGCAATTATATATTGACCTCGGTAATGAATTGACACGATTGGGCGATTTGAAATCAGGATTAAACTCATCTGGTCAAATACATGATTTCAAATGGAATACGTACCGTTGTAACGGATCACGTGATATTGATCAAATCAAAGCAGATGATGTTTTTGGTCCTAATGGACTATTGAAAAATGTTCACCCAAATTTTGAGAGCAGACCCAACCAGGTTAAATATGCTGCATTGGCTGAAGAAACATTAACCCAAGAAAAGGGTATCGGTGTGGTAGAAGCAGGAACAGGGCTTGGGAAATCAATGGCATACTTGTTTGGTGCTTTTAAAAATTCATTGAATGTTGAACAAAATGGACCAACCGTGGTTGCCTGCCATACAAAGCATCTTCAGGATCAATTATTTTATAAAGATCTGCCACAACTCGCTGAAACATTGGATGTACCTATCAAGGCAGTTATGATGAAAGGAAGGAATAATTATATTTGCAAAACGCGATTTGATTGGTTGATTTCAGATGCAAAAACACTCGATAGTCTGGATGTAGAAGCGTTGATTCCTATTTTATTTTGGATGTATTGGACAAAAACGGGAGATTTATCAGAATGCTCAGGCTTTTTTAATGCCCGGAGAACGTGGTTGAAATCCACTTTTTGTAGTGAACCAGGTTTTTGTACTGGTGATGTTTGCAATCGAAATGATGGGTGTTATTATGGGAAATTAAAAAAAGCAATTTTCAGTGCACATATTATTGTTGTAAACCACTCATTGTTAATGACAGATGCTGCCCAACCAGGGTTTCTACCGGATTTCAATTCTGTGATAGTTGATGAGGCCCATAATCTGGTGAAATCTGCCTATCAACAATTCAAGACAAAATGGAGTGAGCAAGACACATCTTATTTACTTCAAACAGTTGATCCATCATTTCCACGGTCTGCCCGTTGGAATAATATTTTACATAAAATAAGTGAACTGGAACCGAGCATTGGACATCTGCGTGATGATCTAAAAGAATCGGTGAAGCAAGCCCAGAAATGTTTAAAAGATTTCATGCTAGCTTTATCAGAAGACAATCATAACAGATTTACACCAGCAAAAGCCTATCAAGATAAACCTATTTTAGGGAAATTGGAAAAAGTATATGCACCAGTGACGATCGAGATCCACGGCATGAATAAAAGTTTAGAACATATCTTGTCTATTTTAGAAAAAATTCGAAAATCTGTTTTGGAAATGGATCCTTCCCGAACTGATTATTCTGTCCTTCATTCTGTATTAGACCGTGGCTTGGAAACCACCAGCAGTCTGATGAATTCCTTGACACGTTTGACAGAGAATCAGGATAATGAATGGGTTTATTGGATGGAAGGGGAATATAGGAGTCCCAATACATCCAAAGAGAAGTTGATCATTTCACTTCATGCTTCCTTGGTTGATGTTGCAGAAACATTGAAGGGGCAATTTTTTAAACGATTTGATCATTGCTTTTTAACATCCGCGACACTTAAAGTGAATAATTCATTTAGTTACTTTGTACGACGAATTGGTTTAGATGATAGTGATAATGTAAGAACTAAAGAATTGCTTAGTCCTTTTCTATACAATGAACAGGTCACCTATCACCAATATGGTGGTGCTCGCGAAATATCTACAGACCCCACCATGATCGGAGAATTAGTTTATCATTTACATAAAACGCTGGGTAAAAGGACAATGGTGCTTTTTACATCAAGAAAAGCATTAACTGATACTGCAAATTACTTAAAAGAAAAACCGGGTGGACGGGATTTACCCTTATTCGCTCAGACCCGCGGTGCATCAAGACCTGGAATTATTAAAGGAATGCATCAACATCCAAATGGAATTTTATTTGGAACAAACAGTTTCTGGGAAGGGGTCGATCTTCCAGGTGATCTTTTAGAAATTCTAATCCTGGTGAAACTTCCTTTTGATGTGCCATCAGAACCCTTGGTAAAATCTTATTCGGAATTTGTGAGTCGAATGGGAGGAAATAGCTTTATGGAGTATACGGTCCCGGAGTGTGCCATCCGTTTTCGCCAAGGTTTCGGTCGATTGATTCGTACAACTTATGATTCTGGAAAATTCATTTGTCTCGACAACCGTATTGTCACCAAACGATATGGTCAGGTCTTTGCCAGTTCCTTACCTGTTGAAATGACAACCTTTTCTGAGATGGATTCGATCCGATAAACTTTTTTTCTGTCGTTTGATTAAAATCAAACAAAATCATAGATTTGCAGATGAAAACACTACGTATTTCTACCCGTTCATATTCTTATCGAGATTTTGCCCCTCTTTTTTATGGATCTGTCCGTGTCTCTCTGACAAAAAACTCCCTTCAGAATCTCAAACAATCACATAAGCGTCTTCTTGTAAAATTAGATACAGGGGAAACGATCTATGGGGTCAATACCGGATTCGGAAATTTGAGTAATATTAAGATAGATCCTAAAGACCAAAAAGATCTTCAACTCAATTTAGTTCGAAGTCATGCTTCCGGTGTAGGTAATCCTCTTGAACCTGGATTAATTCGTACTATTTTTGTTCTAAAACTCCTTACATATGTAAAAGGATATAGTGGTATTAGGCCAGCCGTAGCAGAAAAAATTGTCCAATTTTTAAATCATGATATTCTTCCCGTCATTCCTGAAAAAGGCTCTGTAGGAGCCAGTGGTGACCTTGCACCTCTAGGACACATGGCTTTAGCTCTCATTGGCGAAAGTAAAGTCTTTTACAACGGAAAGAGAATGGCCACAAAAACGGCACTTTCAAAAGCCAATATCAAACCTTTGGTATTACAGCAAAAGGAAGGTTTGAGTCTTATTAATGGCACACAGGTATCCACAGCTCTTGCCATTAAATCCTTATTGGATGGAGATTTACTATTAAAAACTGCAGATATTGCAGGGGCACTTTCTGTGGAGAACAGCTTTGCTAGTCGAAAAGTGTTTCAAAAGAGAATTCATGCATTAAAAGTTCATCCCGGGCAGCAATCTGCAGCCAGCAATGTGTATAAACTCTTAAATGGCAGCAAGATCGTAAAATCTCATTCGAATTGCGGTATTGTTCAAGATCCATACAGTTTTCGCTGTATTCCTCATATTCACGGCGCTTCCAGGGATGGATTTACTCGGGCAGCAAATATGATCGATAATGAGATTAATAGTGTCAGTGATAATCCAATTGTTTTAGAAAATGGTGATATAGTCAGCTCCGGCCATTTTCATGGAGAACATGTGGCACAGGCAATGGACTTTCTAGCGATCTCATTTTGTGAATTGGGTGCTGTTTCTGAAAGACGTACCCATTATTTTATGAAAGGTGTGGAAGGCAAATTTCATCTCTTTGTGACTAAATCACCTGGTATTGAATCTGGCTATATGATCGCCCATGTAACCGCATCTGCTTTGGTATCAGAAAATAAGACCTTGGCACATCCAGCCAGTGTGGATTCACTTCCAACATCTGGTGGACAGGAAGATCTTGTGAGTATGGCACCTTGGGCTGGACAAAAACTATTGCAAATTCAACATAATTTACGGCACATTCTTGCGGTGGAATTACTTGTCGCGGGTGCTGCAAATCAAATTGCATCTCCAAATCTTAAATCAGGGAAAGGAACATTACCTATTATGAATATTCTTAAATCTTTATGTAAGTATCCTAATGGGGATCGTACTCTTTCTGGAGAAATAGAATCAATTGCTAAAAAAATTAAAAGTGGCGAATTTGTATACGCCGCAACTAAAAATATTATTTTGGAGTAACTGTGAAAAATCGCCCCCCTTTTAAACAAGCCCTGACATTTGATGATGTTCTTCTTGTTCCGCAGGCATCTACTGTTCTACCGCGGGACGTAGAACTTCAAACTCGATTAACCAGAGACATCACCCTGAATATTCCCATTTTAAGCGCTGCCATGGATACGGTAACCGAAAGTGAAATGGCGATTGCCCTGGCACGAACGGGTGGGTTGGGTATCATTCATAAAAATTTAACTATCGAAGATCAGGCAACAATTGTTGACCGTGTTAAGAGATCTGAAAGTGGAATGATCTTAAATCCTGTTACTATCAGCGCTTCTTCTTCGATTGGGGGAGCTAAAAAGATCATGGCTCAATTTAAAATCAGTGGGCTCCCAGTCGTGGATGATGACCGCTTGGTTGGGATATTAACTAATCGAGATATCAGATTCGAAACAGATGATTCCCTTCAAGTTTCTGATAGAATGACGTCGGAAAACCTTATTACTGTCCCCACTGGAACTTCTTTGGATAAATCCAAGGAGATCTTACAAGAGCACCGCATCGAAAAATTACTGGTCGTTAATAAAGATGGAAAACTTACAGGGCTTATTACAGTAAAAGATATTCAGAAAAAAGAAGATTATCCTGATGCCTGCAAAGATAGCAATGGTCGCCTCCGTGTGGGAGCTGCAATAGGTGTCTCAGAAGATGCTTTTGATCGAGCCGGAGCGTTAGCGGATGTAGAAGTAGATGCAATCATCATCGATACAGCCCATGGTCATTCCCAAGGAGTATTGAATTCCATCGCAAATATTAAAAAATCATATTCAAATCTTGCAGTTATTGCAGGAAATGTGGCTACAGGAGACGGGGCAAAAGCGTTAATCGATGCTGGTGTGGATGGTGTAAAAGTAGGAATCGGTGCGGGTGCAAGCTGCACAACTCGTATGATTGCTGGCGTAGGTGTTCCCCAATTAACTGCTATCATGGATGCTGTGGACATAGCGAAGGGTTTCCATATTCCAGTTATTGCCGATGGTGGAATTCGTTATAGTGGTGATGTTGCAAAGGCATTAGCTGCGGGGGCAGATTCAGTTATGCTTGGGAGCTTACTTGCTGGGATGGACGAAAGTCCTGGCGAAACAATTCTATTTGAAGGACGACAATATAAATCTTATCGTGGAATGGGATCTATGGGTGCCATGCAAAAAGGTAGCGGTGATCGATATTTCCAAGAAGGTGCGGAAGCAACAAAATTGGTTCCTGAAGGGATTGAAGGAATGGTCCCCTATCGTGGTTCAGTTAGAAACACGATTTATCAATTGATTGGCGGTGTCAGATCATCAATGGGGTATTGTGGATGTAAAACGATATCAGAATTTGGAGAAAGATCAAATTTTGTCCAAATCACTGCGGCAGGAATAAAAGAAAACCACCCACATGAGGTTCGAATAGTCAAGGAAGCGCCTAACTATCAGGTCTCAGATGGGTGATCAATTATCTGTCTGAGTAAAGTTTAGCTCAGAGAGTTGACGTGACGAGTAATTTGTGCCTTTCGACGTGAACCTGTATTCTTATGAATCAGATTCTTACTCACTGCTTTATCAATAATGCTTACTGCACCACCATATGCTTTATCTGCATCTGCTTTGGTTGTTGTTGATAAAACTTTTTTAATATGCGTGCGAAGACGAGACATGCTATCAATATTTCTTGCACGTCTTTTTATATCTTGGCGTTCCCGCTTTATTTGTTGCGGATGTCTATCCATTTAGTAAAATTCCTTTAGTTTAAAGCCCCTAATATTACACTATCATGAAATTCAGAGTCAATAAACTGTTTAGAATATTATGAGCATCAAAATCATAGTATTTAAATGGCAAATTTTGAGTTTTTTAACTATAAAATATTCAATGCATATAAAATTTGAAAATAACCAAGTTAGTGGTATTATTTTACTATGAAGAAGATCAAACTTTTACAATCTGTCTCTCTCTTTTGGGATTTAGCTGAAGAAGAGCTGGGATATATATCGGAAAAAATGGTTTCGAAACATTATGATGCCGGACAAATGATCCTATTGGAAGCATCAGAAGGAGAACAATGTTTTTTTGTAATGGAGGGCAGTGTCAAGATCACCCGATTAGGTAAGAAAGGACGGGAGGTCATTCTTGCAATATTAAGTGATGGTGATTTTTTTGGTGAAATGTCACTCTTGGATGGTGAATTCCGTTCTGCAAATGTGGTGGCACTTGATGATACAGAAGTTTTAACATTGAACCGAAATGATTTTTTACTCGTTTTAAAAAATTATCCGCAGATTGCTATCCGGCTTTTAAAGGAAATGGCAACTCGTTTACGGAAAAGTGATCGTCAGATAGCTAGTTTATCGTTGAGTGATGCTGAAAAACGAATAGCTATGTGTATCCTTCGCATCGCGGATGAGAAGGGTGTGATTAAAAAAGGTCAGGTGAGTATTCCCAAAATACCTATCCAGCAAGATATAGCTAATATGTCAGGCACATCTAGGGAAACGGTGTCACGCGCATTGAAATTGCTAGTAAAAGAAGGATTTGTCCAACGAAACGGCAAAGAACTTATTATTTATGATTATAATAAATTTGTTAAGGAGTTTGATTCTTAGATGCCCAATGCATTGATTTCGGGAATCAAGGAAAATGATACGCGCTCAATTTCAAAAGCCATTACCCGAATTGAGAATAATCTACGTATCCCAGATTCTTTTTACAGTGATCTCCATGCAAGTTCATCCGGATCTATTAGGATAGGGATTACGGGTCCACCTGGATCTGGGAAAAGCACTCTCACTAATGAATTGATCGAAACGTGCCTTTCAAAAAATAAAACCGTGGGTGTAATTGCTGTTGATCCAACAAGCCCCTTCACGGGTGGTGCCTTACTAGGTGATCGCGTCCGGATGAATAAATATTTATGGGACAACAGAGTATTCATCCGCAGTATGGGTAGTCATGGAGATTTGGGTGGCTTGGCCAGAAAAGCTCAGGAAGCGGGTGACGTATTGGCTGCTAGTGGGAAAGATTTTATTTTATTTGAAACAGTCGGTGTGGGGCAAGGTGAGCATGATGTAGCAAAGGCAGCGGATATAACGGTGGTTGTGCTAGTTCCAGAATCTGGAGATGAGATTCAACTTATGAAAGCTGGGCTTATTGAGATCGCAGATATATTTGTGATCAATAAGTCAGATCGGGATGGAGCAAATGGATTGGCATCACTCTTAAAAAATATTCTCCATAATTTTACAACTCGTGGCAAATTGGAACCGCCAGTCTTCAACACAGTTGCAAATCAAGGTCATGGAATTGTTGAACTATATATGGGAATGCAAGATCATTTGAAATTAATGACTGAGAATGGCTTGTTAGATGATCGTCGGTTAAGTAGGTATCGAAATAGAGTGTCAGAACTTATACGTGTTAGTTTAGAAGATGCGTTCTGGACGGTAGAAAAAAGATCGCTTTTAGATAAATTAACACAATCATTAAGTTCCATTAAAACTGCACCTGTAATCTTGGCGCAACAATTATTGGATCGTCAACAAGATGAGTTCTAAACTTCCGAAAGAGATGGGATTTCTTGACCATCTTGAAGAATTGAGATGGCGTTTTATTAAATCTCTATTGGCAATTATTATAGGCTCTGCTGTTTCATTTGGATATATTGATCAGATTTTAGAAATCCTTCTTTATCCAACAAGAAACACAACAAATCCCATAAACCTTCAAGTTTTGTCGGTTCAAGGAATGTTTTTAATTAAATGGTTTATTTCTTTTATTTCAGGAATGATCATTGCCCTACCCATTTTGATCTATCAGTTTTGGAGATTTATTGCACCAGGACTTAAGATCAATGAAAAAAAATATGCATTTCCAGTAGTATTTTTTGCCTTTACATCATTTATGATCGGTATCTCATTTGGGTATTTTATTTTAATCCCATTTTCATTAGAATTTTTCAGTGGTATCAGTTCGGGGCATGTGGAAAATAATTTTTCTATTCAATATTATTTCAGTTTTCTCACATGGCTTATGTTAGGCTCAGGGTTAATTTTTCAACTGCCAGTGGTTTCTCTTCTTTTGTCTGCCATTGGATTATTAACGCCACCCTTTATGCGTCATTATCGTCGGCATTCTATCATAGTTATTATGGTTTTGTCATCGTTCATTACGCCACCAGATCCAATTTCCATGTTGATTATGGCGTTTCCACTCATTTTACTTTATGAGTTAAGTATTGGTGTTTCGTGGATGGTTACTCGCAATGAAAATTGATTATACTAAATCATCATAGATTAATTAAACCCATGCATATAGAAAAAAGGAAAATATTTTATGCATTAGGATTTCCGAAAGGTTCTCCAAATTCTTCAGTAATTTTATAGCCACCATGCATAAAGATTTGATAACATTAAAAAAGATCACTGCGCCAATACTTGATGATATAAAGATTTTCCAACAAGAGTTTGAAAATGCCTTGAAGTCAGAAGTACGTCTCATTAATTCTATTTCCAAATATATGATTCGGAATCGTGGAAAAAAGATTCGTCCTATACTGACAATCTTATCTGCCAGATTGTGTGGAGAACCGAGCTTGAATAGTTATAAAGCCGCTGCCATGATGGAACTACTCCACATTGCAACATTAATCCACGATGATGTGGTGGATGATGCGACCCTTCGTCGTGGAAGGCCGTCTATAAACCAAGTTTGGAAAAATAAGATATCTATTTTGATGGGTGATTATATTTTAAGTAAAGCGCTCATTAATATGATTGGCATTAAAGATTTTGATGCCCTCGAGCAAATTTCCAATACGGCTGAAAAATTGAGTGCAGGTGAAATTCTGCAAATTGAAAAAAGTATCACAAAATCAATGACAGAAGACGTTTATTTTGATATGATTAACCAGAAGACCGCTTCTTTGATTGCAACCAGTTGTGAGTTGGGGGCAATCACAACATCAAAAACAGATCGAGACAGGAAAGCTACTTTTGATTTTGGGGAAAACCTTGGTATGGCTTTTCAGATTAAAGATGACCTTTTTGATTTATTAGGAAAAGAAGCAGATACTGGGAAAAATAGCGGAGGAGATGTGAAGAAAAACTTGATGACACTTCCTTTAATATTCTCTTATTCCCAGATGACAAAATCTGAAAATCGACAGTTGAAAAAATTAATGAGTACAAAAAAGAAAACTAAAAAGATTCTGACAGATATTCGCGGTATGATTGATGAATCAGGTGGATTCGAGTATGCAAGAAAGAAATTAGATGATTTTTCAAATAAAGCTTTGGACGCTATTTCACTTTACCCAAACACGCCTGTAAAACAATCTTTATCTGATCTCGTCGCATTTAACGCACTCCGGGTCAAATAAAACCATGTCTTTCGATCAGAAAATTCTGATCATCCGATTCAGTTCAATTGGAGATATTGTACTTACTACATCTCCATTGAAAACGATCCGTAATTCGTTCCCGAATGCACAAATCAATTATTTAACGCTGGAACACTTTGCACCTCTTTTAGAATTTCATCCTGATATAGACAGGCTCATCCCAATCAGTAAACATATGACAGGTACAAATCTTTGGGAATTGAGTGATTACATTAGGAAACAGAACTACTCAACCATATTTGATCTTCATAATTCCCTTCGTTCAAATATTATTACGTTTCGAACGACAAACCCTGTCCTACAGTTGAAAAAACCAAGATGGAATCGTTTCATGTTATTTCAATTCCACCAAAATATATTTGCTGATGATTTCTCCACAAGAAAAATGTATCACGAACATTTAGGAAAGATCTGGCAGGAAGGGGACGAGATTCCAAACACATCTTTAAAGGTTACAAATCATGAAAAAAATGAAGCATTAAAGTTTGTGGGAGAAGATTCTTATATCACACTTATCCCCGGTGCAGCTTGGGGTCAAAAACAATGGTCATCTGAGAAATATATTGAGTTGATCCAGGATATTAAAATGTCAGTCGTTTTACTAGGAGAGAAGAAAGATAAGATATGTTTCCAAATTGCAAATAAAGTACCATCTGTCATCAATTTAGCTGGTAAAACATCTTTGCGACAGGCTTTGGCTATTTTATCAAATTCTACACACGTAATAGGGAGTGATACTGGATTGACCCATGCTGCGGAAGCACTTCGTATTCCTGTGTCTATGATCCTAGGTCCCACGTCCAAAGAAACAGGTGCTGGTGTTCATTTAGAAAATTCCCGGAATATTGAAAAGAATCTTTGGTGCCGGCCTTGTTCTCAAAATGGTAAACGGCCCTGTTATCGGAAGAATCAGGTGTGTATGGATTCCATATCTGTCGCTGATGTTATTCAATCAGTGCCCTCGTTATAAAAAATGAAGCTGATTTGGTTTATTAGTTATAATTTCATTTTTTATCCATTAATTTTTGTTATTGGGTCGATTCTTTCTCTTTTTAACTCAAAATTTAGACAAGGAGTTATTGGAAGATTTCGTTCCCAATCAGAGTTGAAAAAATTCTTTAAGTCAATATCTACTACCACAGATGTATATTGGTTTCATGCAGCAAGCTTGGGAGAATTCTATCAAGTGAAGCCTGTATTGGAAGGGTTAAAGAATGTTGAACCGGAGTGCGTAGCTGTGGTGAGTTTTTCATCGCCATCGGGATATGATAATGCCAAGAGTGATGATATTGATCTCCGAATCTATATGCCGTTTGATTTTTTATGGAGTGTCAGGAGAGCATTGAAAATCACACGGCCCAAAAAGGTAATATTTGCATCCTATGACATTTGGCCTAATATGGTGTGGATGGCTGAAAAAAGAAACATCCATACTAATATTTTTGCTGCACGGTTAAAAGAAGGATCCCTAAAACTTAAATCAGGATTTTTTTCTTTTCATAAATCAGTTTATCAATCTATATCAACAATTTATACAGTTGCGGAAAAAGATTATAAAAATATGCAGTTAATTATAGGTGATTCAAACATACCAGTTTTACGAGCCTTAGGAAATCCCCGGTACGATATGGTAATGAAAACTGCTGATGAATTCACAAAAGAACACCAGCTATCAGTTTTATCCCGAAATAATAGGATCATTATCGGTAGTTCACACAAGGAAGATGATGAATTTCTGATTCCAGTATTGAGTAAAATGATGAATACGCATCCGAATTTAAAGATATTATATGCACCGCACGAACCATCCAAGTCTGAGATTAAACGCATTCAATCCGCTTTCTCAGAATTTGGATTAGAGTCATCTGTATTTGGAAGAAAAAAAGCTTTGGAATTGCCAGAAGACAACGTGTTGGTGTTGAGCGTTGTGGGTGTCCTTTCTAAACTCTATTGGCAAGGAAAGATCTCCTATGTTGGCGGTGGCTTTTCCACCGGAATCCATAATGTAATGGAACCAGCAATTGCAAGATTACCAGTAATTTTTGGTCCCAATTATCATCATGCCCATGAAGCAGAAGAACTCTTGGATAATGGAGGTGGATTTTGCATTCAAAAGAAAGATGAGTTTCAATCCGTTCTGGAAAGATTGGTCACCGATGAAGATCATTTCTTGAAG
>Ga0308019_10000790_pt1 | contig 19591 bp, 12 predicted proteins | sample Neamet284_FD_203135 | JGI IMG/M metagenome (GOLD analysis project Ga0308019, IMG submission 203135) | Marine microbial communities from water near the shore, Antarctic Ocean - #284 | ecosystem: Environmental > Aquatic > Marine > Unclassified | place: Southern Ocean | collected 2014-10-01 | reverse complement strand
GGCCTCCGCAGAAAACCACTCCTCTGGGTGGTTCTCCTCAGCCCTTCCCCCTGTACGCTGAGCATACAAGGGTGCTTAAGTAATCCCCCCGACCTACCACCCGTATATCAAAGGCTCGGTTTGTGCAGTGCCTATTTACTCACAGACATAACCCATAAATAAAGGCACAGCGCCACATTTAGCATCAAGATAAGATGGTGCTTTTTTGACAGATTTAGCATACTCAAGGCGGTTCAAATAAGGGTCTGGTTTAAGACAATAATTATGATTATTTTGACTTAATAACCCTGAAACGGATAATAATAATGTAATTATCTATACCGATAAATTATGAAATCTGCTTTTCGATTGAGCAGACACTACAGATTTCTGTAAATTTATTGAGTTAATTTTGCCAGATTGGTGGCGATTACGACATCCAAAAGAGAAGGATTTGAAGATTGTTTTAATTGGTTGGACAAAGTTTCCAGAATCTGTTTTGCCATTGTACTATGACCCTGAGCTGCTAGGACTGCTGCCTCCAGGTTTTTCCCTTCACTCGAATTATTAGTGGAATTATGAACTCTAATTATTTGCAATGCCTTGTCGACTCTGCCACTAGAAAGTAGTGCATGTGAAAGGTTCAGTAGAATTGTTGGCTCGCTTGGTTGTTTCTTGGCCGCTTCCCTTAATGACAGTATAGAAGAGCGAAATTGTATTTCAGAACGTGCAACGATTTCAGGATTTTGACTCCTGGTCATAGACAGTGCCTTTTGCAATAGAGAAATACCGTAATTATTGAAAATATTGGCATCCTCCGGCTTGGATGCAGCTAATTGTTGGAATGATTCGCTTGCATTATCCCAGTCCTCAGCGCCAATCGCATAGAATGCTTCTGCAAGTAAACCCTCAAGACCTGGGTGCTGGCTTAAATCAACTCTCAGGGCTTTAGCAGGGTGTAACTTCAAGATCAGTTGCGATTGGTTATCCACTGGTATTGATTCAAGAGGAGAGTGGAACTCTTGCGACATATTCTGCGCCTCTGATTCAATTTCGGGATTGAAATGAGAGTGTGAATTTGTCGTGTATAGTACTGGTTCATCCGACTCGTGAACATACTCAACCACTTCATCTTGAATCGAGTATAATTGGTCCATATCAGGGGCTTCGGCGTTCATTGTCCACATCTCTGTGTCCATAGGCGCTTCGGTTTGTTGGGTGATAGCAATTTCTTCAAAATCAATTGCTGCAGGTTCCACTGTCTGCTGTGGTTCTATAGTAGATTCAAAAAGTGGATTGATTCTTTCTGTTACAACAATCTCAACTGGAACTACAGTTGCAGGAATTGCAACCATAGGGGTTACTGCTACAGGTTCCACAACCACAGGAGCAACAACTACTGGGATTACAACCGCAGGGGCTATGACTGCAGGAATTGCAACTACAGGGGTTATAGTTGCAGGAATTATTGGTTGTTCCTGAATTATAGGTTCCTCGGCTATTGGTGCCTCAGAAATAGGCACCTCTTTGACCACCGGTGGCAGTTCGGCTACAACACTAGGTATTCTGTCCTCTCCAGCGTCTTCAAAGGGCATTCCTTGCGCATTACTACCAATACCAAATGGGAGGTAGGCTACGTCGGTATTGGAATCACTATTATATCCAAATGGCAAGCCCTCTTGACCTTCATTTGAGTTAGATGGCTCATCTAGTGCCTCCGCTTGTTGAACGTCCTCTATGTGTTCGTTACCATCCAATTGATACCATGATTCTGTAGCTTCATCAAGCCCAGGAATTTCAATTGGGGGTGAACTATCATCCTGGTCCTCCAATGATAAATCAGTACGGAGTTGACTACCACAAGCAGGACAAGCATCTCCACCTAATGAAAGAAGACCACATACTTTGCACTCGTAAATAGACTCGCCCTCAAAGCAACCAAGCGGCTGAACCTATTCAATACAACGGATAATTGATTTATTCAAAACTAAGTAAGTCGAGTTTCACTCTTCTTCACTAATCTTGGACATTATCGTACTCTTTACATTATGGATTGTGCCCGAAACAACTTCCTTAATTTCGTCAACTTCATCATCGATTAGAGATTCTGAGAATGATTTACCCTTGGAGATGCCTCGTGAAACTTGTAAGATTACTCCTAATAGAGTGATTCCCAATAGGACTATTTTCGCATATAGCGTGTGGTCTGCCGAGAATACGTAAACTGCTATCATATAGACAGATATGATCGCTGTTGTCAATATCATTACAGGGAATCCTGCTCTGAAAAACTCCTTGAAAGAAATTGGATAACCTGCTTCTTCAGACATACCTGCGGTTACAACATTGGCTGAGGCACCTATTAGTGTACCGTTTCCACCTAAACATGCACCAAATGCTAAAGCCCAAATTAGTGGCCCTAATTCAATGGATAGTGAACTTGAAATTTGTAGAACGATAGGAATCATTGTTGCCGTATATGGGATATTATCAATGAAGGCACTGGCGAATGCTGAAACCCATAAAATAATCAAAATTGCTGCTGAAAGGCGAATAAGTCCGCCCTCGCCTTCCGGGAAAAATTGGATTCCTTTCTCCACATATTCACCAATGAAATTTATCACACCCATGTACTGGAGTGAATGAACTAGAACAAATAATCCAGCAAAGAATAGAAGTGTTGTCCACTCCACTTTTTCTAATGATTCCTCAATATCATGCCTATTTGTCGCCAACAGCATTAGAACTGCTCCACCAAGAGCAACCCAAGAAACTGCAATATGAAGTATCGGGTGAAGGAAGAATCCTAAAATAACTAATCCTAGAATACATCCACTTGTTTTTAACAATTTTACATCTTTAACCCCGTATTTGGCTTCAAGTTCTGCGATATCTCGATGACGTTCACCACTAAATTCATCTCGGTAGAGATACCTAACCAGCATGAATGTTGGAACTATTGTCATCAAGATACCAGGAGCCATTTCAGTGATAAAATCATTGAATGTTACGCCTGAACTAGCAAGTTCAGGGAAACCTTTGCTTGCAATTGCATCTGGAGACAAACCTGAACCGATCATGATATTGGGTGGGTCACCAATCATAGTTGCAGCACCTCCAACGTTAGAAAACAATACCTCTGAAATCAAAATTGGAATTGGTTTTAAGTCCAACACTTTAGCCAATTGTATTGTGACTGGAGTTATTAGTAACATAGTTGTGACATTGTCCAAAAATGCTGACAACACAGCAGTAACACTACACAAAATTACTACCAGCGACCAAATAGAACCTTTAGATTTTTTATATGCTTCAACTGCAAACCATTCAAAAATCCCAGTATGGGATAAGATTCCAACCATTACCATCATACCGAGTAAGAGACCAATCGTTTCCCAATCGATCATAGTTGTGACCGCAGCAAGCGTTAGAGCCGATTCAACTGTAAAATAGTTCAATGCTAAAACAGCGGCAATCCCACCTAGTGCTGCGGCTAAGGTACGATGTACTGCTTCGGTGATAATTAGACCATAAACACCGAGCAAAATCACAAGGCCAACCCAAATCGCGGTATTTTCATAACCTTCTTTTACATTTAATTCCAAATGTAGTTCATTCGAATCCTCTTCACCAAATGCTTCACTTGCAAACATTAGGCTGCCGACAACTATCAATAACAACATTGCAACATTTTGTGCTGGGTGGCGATTTAAACGCTCAGTAAGTGAGATTCCTGCTACCATATTATCACCGTGTTAAAATCAACCTTTGACTATTTGCCTAAAAATCTGCTATTATCGCCAAAGAACGCCCACATTGCCTCTAGCCAAGACAAGCGTTGAACTAGTTTCTTCGGCAAGAGAGTTCCATACCGTTTTGATATCCTTTTTATCGAATAATCCTCGGTTAATTTTTATCTTTACAACACTCTTTTTGGTGAGTTGTGAATTGATTTCTTCTATCAGTAAATCAGTGATGCCAGATTTGCCGATTCTAACGCTTGGCTGGAAATCATGAGATGTCGCGAGGTTATGAATTGACTTTGGAATTTCCTTGTCCATATGGCTCCCTCAAATCATTGCGGTAACAACCTATTCATCAAGGTGACCGTCAAAAATGGTTCAATTTTGGTGACGATGTGACTTTGGTCCACCGCCGAAGCGCCGGATATCAGCGCATTCTAAACAGGTAACTATTTTCTGACCATTAGAAATCCTAACTCTAGTGTTAACACCATATAGGCGAGGTGCGGCACATTTCTTACAAATCAATATCTTTGCTTCAGCACTCAAAGGCATTCTATTACGCCTAGAAATTTTGACGTAATGTGAAGATGCAGAACGTATTAATCGCTCATCATGCCCCTTTGGATGCTTAATAATTAACATTAACTTGTCTAAACTAAATTTGGCACTCATCTTTTTGTCGATTTTAGATTTTGAGCGGTTGCGCCCTCTGCCCATAATAGTCACCTTCACTCTAAAGCGACAAGAATGTCGCCTGTGATTTCATCGATTGCTCTGTCGCCATCAATAGAATGGAGGATTCCTTTCTCCATATACCATTGTGCAAGGGGAGAAGTTTGTTGATGGTAGATATCTAATCTTGACTGAACTGTGGTAGCATTGTCGTCAGCACGACGCTTTTCCTGCCAGTTACCGCAATCACAACCAGAAGCAGAAACAGGATTGAATGTATCATGATATACCAGCCCACAACCACCACATGAGTATCTTCCACAGATCCTGTCAACGATTTTGTTATCAGGAACTTCAATGGCAATAACGTGGCTAACGGCAGTTATTTGAGACAATGCTTCTGCTTGTGGAATTGTTCTAGGAAATCCATCAAACATAACCCCATTTACTGCATCATCCTCAACAATTCTGTCTTTTATCAAATTAATAATGACTTCATCAGGAACTAATTTACCTGCATCCATATACCCTTTCGCTTCAATTCCAGTAGCAGTATTTGCATTGACAGCGGCCCTAAGCATATCCCCTGTAGAAACTTGAGGTAGGCCTGTTGCTTCCATTATTCGCGCTGCCTGAGTTCCTTTTCCTGCACCAGGAGGTCCGAATAAAACAATACTGCTCATATTAGTGGCGAAACGGTATTACTCTTTCAACATACTTATTATTTCTAAATTTTAAGCTCTACCATTTGTCTCTAACCATTGCTGGCCATAATGCGTCCATTGTTCCATTGTCCACCCTGTAGGCAATCCCTCTGCAGGAACAGGTGGTGCACTAGTTACAGGAGCAGGTATCGGTTGTTGTAATGCCGGTAGTGCTGGTAGTGCTGGTAATGATGGTAGTGGCGCCAATTGCTTAGGAGGAAGTTGTCCTAGTGGTGGTAATTGTCCCAATGGTGGCAGTCCTGCTGGAGGTAATCCAGATGGCAATGAACCCAGTGACATATTCGCAGATGGAGGAAGGCCTGTTGGAACTTCCTTTTTCGTCTTTGGCATTACTATTGATTGTGCGAGTGCTGCGGCGATTTCGTCGCTTGTAACTTCGCCACTTGTCAGTTCATTGACTGCACCACCGATATCAAATGCCTCTTCTCGGCGAACACCTAGATGGTCTGGATTGGCATGGGCATTTGGAGAAACTAAATCTTCACCTGAATCAGATAATTCACCACTCTTCTTCATTTTTCTTGCATAAATTACTGCAACGATAACAAGAACTGAAATCAGTGGCATTGAGAGCCATAATGGTAATACATTGAACAAACCTCCATTCCCAATACCTGCTTGTACGCTTGACTCGATAACCAATTGCCCGACTGCCATTCCCTGTACCGTCAGATTCAAGGTCACCATTGCACGTTTGGAAGTTGCATCCTCACTAGGAGTAACTGAAATTTTAACCGTTACCGATTCACCAATAGCTAAGTCTTGAATCGATTGCGGTGAGAAACTAACTGTCCAATCGTCGCGAGTTAATCCATCCTTATCCAATAAATCAATAGACAAACCGCCACTAATAGGAACATTACCATCATTTCTAATTATGATATTCTGGCTAATTGTTTGTTCTCTCTCAACTCCGATAAATGGACGCTTTGAATCATCTTCAACTGTTATATTAGCGAATACCGATTCCAATATTGCGACATCTATTCTCACCGAATCCTCTACAACCCTTCCAGCGTTAGATGCTGAAACTGAAATCAAAAGGTCAAATGCAGAATTTGTTACTGGAGAATTAGCAGGTGGAATGAAGCCTAAGCGAATAGTTTTGATTTCTCTTACTTCAAGCCATAGTGTTGGGTTTGCATAACCTACTACCCATCCATCCGGAGCCAATCCATGGCTCCAATTGAGTGCTAACCCAGTGTTTCCAGTATTCTCAACTTCAAACTCTCCGAATGAAAATTCAGAGGAGATAGTTGTTTCAATTATTCCTGATGCTGGTGCTCTTAGTTCGACACCCAATTCATCCCCTACGGTTAATGAGGTTGTATTAGATCTGAAATCTTGAGCAGTTCTTTCGGTTCTAATGGTATAGGAATTGTAATCGCCTTCAACCGCCACTACTGGAACTCCAAGAATAAAGTGCACTATTTTAGTTTGACCAGGTGTCAGAGAAAGTGAAACCTGCCTAGAATCGCTTTGCTGGTCAATGCTGGCCTGTAAGGCCCACATCGGGTCTGCTGGTTGGATTGATACTTCTAGGTCAATATCTAGATTTCCTGTATTTTCAATTGAGAGATTCAAATGAATTTGTTGACCTCCATCGACAGCTATATTCTTCGCTATAGCACTCGGTCCGATAGGACCATAATCGTCGCTTAAATCGGTCTTGAAATTACGCTGAGGTAGTACTTCGACTACGACAACTTCTGTATGATTCATGGATGAATCTGTCAAAGAAGTAACCCAACAAGTAACTGTGTCTGTAGAGCCTGCCAAAGGTAGACCTTGCGCAACTGGTGGTACAAAAATCTTTATTGGCATTGGCAAATACTCTCTAATATCCAATGGTTCAAATTGTAGAGAAGAGGAATTAGATCCTCCTAGCATTACTTGCCATCTATTTTCGGATACACAATCGACTTGATATTGAGAAGGGGCATTTCCAGTATTCATTACAGAGATTGAAAAGGCCGTTGATTCGCCCGGTTCCGCCATTAAACCATTAGTTCCTGCTGCGACTACATTGACGTCATCAATTTTGTCAATATTTATTGTTAGGCGTTGGGTGTGAGCCACTGTTGGCTGATTCTGATAACTAACTGTAACATCAACAACGAATACCCCGTATCTAGCATACCTTGGCTCATCCATATCATCTAAATCAGCCGATTCATCTTCGAGATGAAGAGTAACAGTTGTGCTATCTCCTGAAGTCCCTTGTCCTGTTAACTGAAATGGCCCACTCACTGACAGTACTCTTGACCATGTATCTGTAGGCGGCAATAATAAATCAGGCCTTTGAGGGTCTGGCATTTGCACATTTGTGGCATAGATAGAGACACTTTGGTTGCCAGTTCCTTCATGTAAAATTGTTAAAGGAATGTCTATTCCAGTACTATTGGCAACATCAAAATTACGCAGTGCTGAATTATCTCTGTCCTCAGCGGTAGTAGGAACTGTTCCATCGAGATTGTGTGCTATTACTCGCACTCCCAATGCCATCACTTCAATATCTTCAACCCAAATATTGTTATCAATACCCACAGTTGCTTCATTCATTTCACTAACTTGGTCGTTAGTATCTAGACTCAATTTCAATTGATGAGTACCAGTGGTTGTGAATGAATGATAAATGGAAATCGATGCTAATTCACCAGGACCTAACTGGGAAGTATCAGCCTCATAAAGTACTGTTTGAGTTGTCAAATCCTCTAGAACAACATGCATTGCACCGGCATTGATTGTACCTTGGTTATTCCAAGCGATTGCAAGTCTAACAAGATCATTCTTGAGAGGATTGGTTGAAGAACTTACAATACTACCATCAAAGGTTGTATAATCTGCCATTGGAGAAGGTGTTGCTTTAGTACTCATTACTAAGCCAAATGCTTGTTCAGTACCACCTCTGTGCATTACTTTGACCAACCATTGACCAGAATTTGATAATGTTCCTGCGGCTATTTTAATTCTTTCAACATTGTTAACATCATCAGATTGTCCACCACTTTGAGTAAAACCATTGCTGAATACATTGCCAAGCCATTCGTTGCCAGATGGGTCAACGAGAATTAAATCAAGATCATTTACAAGACGCGACTCAGTTTGCGGTGCATTGGCACTACCCGCTTCATCAGTCCATACTAAAGTGATATCAATTCCATGACTTGGGTCTAAATCGAATGCATATAGTAGTCCATAGCCAGCCTTAATCTCGCTATTGTGATCAAAATATGTATCGAGAACTGTGCTTCCATCCATTGGCAATACAGTATTTTCAAGGTTTATTTGTCCCCAACCTTCAGCAAAATTCGGAATATCAGCAGCACCTAAATCCACAGCCCCGTTGATTACTGCTGCCTTAACTAGGGAACCAGATGGCGCGCTAATTCCGATTTCTTCACGGATAAATTGTCTAGTCAGAGCGCTAACCCCTCCTGCGACAGCGGCAGATTGACTTGTCCCTGAAACAGACATATACATTGATTTACCATTTGCATGAGTTCCTGTGGCACAAGCATTACCTGCGGGATATTTCGCTTCTTCTGCACGACCTGAACATAATTCCATGCCCGGTGCAACTACATCCGGTTTGATTCTGCCATCAAGGCTAGGCCCTAGTGAGGAGATTGCGTCGACGCTACCTATTGCAGCAGTTCCACCGGACCCAGTAGTTGAGACCCCGACAGCGAGAACATTCTTTGCGGTCGCAGGTGCTGTAACTTGACTCGCTCCGCTTGAACCTCTATCGCCTACAGAAAAGACTGGCATCATTGCAGGCTTATCCACCATCAATATGTCTACCGAACGTGAATCGGCTGTATATTGGCCGTAATTTCCATTCGAACCCCATGCATTGACTACAATTCTCGCAGTCATCTGTTCAGCATCCTTTAGCATGTTGTAAATTGAGCCTTGGCGGCCAAAAACTCCAGTCGCATCATGTTCTAAAGCATAGAAAACAATGTTTGCACCTGGTGCTATACCCTGTGCTGCTGAATCACTAGTCCCATCACCAGCAACTGTTAGAGCGATGTGAGTTCCATGGCCTGTATTGGTATCAGCAGGCGATGGGTCCAGCCCAAATTGAGTGTATACTCCAATCACTCTTCCGGTGATATCTGGATGGTCTCTATCGAGCCCTGTATCGGTTATTGCAATCATTTCACCTGAACCATCGAGGGTAAATGTTGCGTTATTGGACACACCTAATACACCTGATAATGCACCTGCTACTGCATTATGCAATTCTAAGTCATAACTCGGTTCTTGCCAAATTACACGACCATCAAAAGCGATTTGTTTGATTACAGTTGCAATATTGCCACTGGCAATATTAACTTCACAAATACCAATTCCACACCATGCAGAATCGGCACCGTATGCGACTACATCTCTTGCTAGAGTGCTCAAACCAGCAACTGCTAAATCAGAGGCAGGAACTATTGCGATCTTTGAAAATGATTCGGGATTATCAATAATAAGTGGAGATATCCTCATTGCAGGATGTTCAACACCAGCCCAACGAATTCTAGAATCCTCTTGTAAATCTGCTAATCCAACACCAAATTGTGGGAGGCGAATCAACCAACCTTCGTCAGAAATAAAATCAACAACTGTAAAATCATAATCTGCTGACAGCGATTCAAGAATTGTACCATCATGTGAAAATAATTGAATAATTGCTAAACCGGTCACTAAGTTGTCATCATAGCGTAATAAATTAGAATCTAAGAGTGGTAATTGCTCACTGAGTGGGTCAAATGAACCGATAGCCAAGTTGAGTATTCCAGTTGAAGGCTTGATATCAGACCCAATCGATTGTGGAGTGGTCATTTGACTCCAATGGTCAACTGCCAATTGTAATTTCTGTTCTTCATCCAATGTGGATAAAAAGTTCTGTTGCTGATTATCCAACGTAAAGCTATCATCAACTATCAGTTCAGAATCATCTTGTGAGATCGGATTATTTGCTAGTACTGGGGAAAGAGATGTTATCAACAACAATGCTAGCATTAGTATGGCATTGCGAGAGGACATCATATCTCTCGCGAAGTTCGTAACCCTTTTGAATGCGTTCCTTGACTGTTTTAGATTGTTCCTCCTACGGAGGAATCAAATGTGGTTATATCGCGAAATTGCTGCGTCAGTTTTTGCAACGCTTGCTTTCCAATCCGACTCAGTTCCCATCAGGGCTCTAATCGCATCTACATTCTCTGGAATAACGTCGGATTCTTGGTGAATTGCTTGGAAATAATATAGGGTATTGCCGGATAATTTAACACCATCTTCCCATACAAAAATTTCATGTAAATCGCCCCATTTCCTACCGATATCTCTAGCAAATTCCATAACTTCAGCAGTTGTTGAGATGCCCGTCTGTGCCCCATTCATTACAATTATTCTTGGAGAGTCTTTCCACATTTTAATTACCGATTCAGTAGTAAGGCCGTGCCCTTCTGGAAGTGTTGCCACAATTGAATGACAATGCATTAGAGTTGTAGGTACTGCAACCGCCATCGAATTAATTTCAATTTCAGGTTTAACGGTCATTACATCCGGACCATGATGAGATGGAACTTGTAATACAGGTTTGATCGCATTTATTGGTCCTTTATTAGAGTCACCAGGGTCTGCAGCACGCCGAATCATTGTGCATTCAACCTTGAGTTGTCCACAGTGATTGTAAAGAGGTACTAATGTTCGTGATAACCCAGTTGTATTGCATGAAACTACACGAGTTCCATTGCAATTCAAATTAGCTAAATGATTTGCTGAAGAAGAGTAAGACATCTCGGTCATTGCATGTTTTTCTCCACCTTGGAAAATCCACTTAACCCCTGCAGCCTCATACTTTTCCTTATTTGCAGCACCGACCTTACCCGGAGAACAATCGACTACTACATCTGCAATTGCCAATAAATCTTCTAAGCCGCCATGGCATTGATATCCAGCATCAGCAAATGCTGCTATTTTATCAGCATCGTCATATGTACAATAAATTGGAAAGTTTTTCCTTACGGCTAAATCGCAGCCAAAAGCAGGACGAGTCTTGGTAACTCCAACAATCTCCATGTCATCCTGAGCGTCAATTGCATCTGCAACACGCTTACCGATGGTACCATACCCATTTATTGCCACTTTGATTGCCATAGTGTTCCCTATTTGCTTTGCCTATGCGCCCCCTCAATAAACAATGCGCTTGAAGATGTCTAATTTTTGACATCAAATATGCATCGTATTCAAAATATTAGCGCTAAAACCTATGTATCTCTTGCCCTCCCTACGGGAGGATATTTGAGCAGGTCATGCACACCGTAGTTTATGGCGGATAGTTTTGAAGTAGTTGAAAGGTCAATCAACATCAATGACAAACTCGGACCAAAGTTACTCGCTGCTGCTGAACAAAATGCAATCCTCCGTATTGGATGGAACCCTGCTGGCGATAAAGTCCCCAAGAATGGAGAACTCGGATTGTGCCCTGCACTACCAACGGGTTCCAGAATGAGAGGACTTGGAGTATTTGGTTCTTGGATTGCTTCATATGGTCAAGGTGGAGCATTTACTATCCAAGGAGATGCTGGATCATTCTTGGGCGCAGCTAATGATGGAAATACAATCCTGTGTGAACGAATGGCAGGAAATCATGCAGGATATGCCATGAGAAGTGGAAGAATTACAATTCTAGATGGTGTCGGAAATGATGCTGGTGCTAAGATGACGGGTGGACTAATTGTAATCCGTGGCTCTACCGGTTCAAGAATCGGTGGTGGAATGTCTGATGGATTAATAGTCGTTCATGGCGATGTAGGTAGTGAACCTGGTTCTGGAATGACCGGTGGGCGTATTGTAATCAATGGAAGATGCCCTACCCCTCCGAGTGGAGTTTCCCTCAGACCACTGAATGCAAAGGAAGTGAAAGATATTAATTCACTTCTCGGTGAAGCAGATTTAGAAATTCCCAAAGATGCTGTTTGCTTAACCCCAAGCCCATTATTGAATGTTGAAGGTAGGGGAGATGTTGTCTCAAGTGGAGATTTAACCGGAATAGGACTAGTTCCTTCTGATGAACATCAATTAGCAAGTTATTCTGTGACAGATACAATTGCGCTGATAGGTGAAAGAAATGGAAAAAATACACCAATCGCATTACCTCTCCCACTATTACCAATTGTACCAAGTGGTAAGGATTTGCATATTGACAAAAATGAAGATGCAATAGCATCAAACATACTATCTCAACAGCCTTTCATCACTTTAGATTCACCACGTCCAATAGATATTGTGATGATAAACTCAGAAAATTTACCCGATATGCCGCGATTGCTATCAAATGCTGGCGGTATTGCATTTGACCTTGATGACTTACCGGCGATGAATTCAGAAGAAATGGATGGGATGCTAGTAGCCACAACATACCTTGTTGGATATTCAGCACCGGTCATATTTATCCAAGGGTTAGGAAGGATTCAAGCACTACATGTTCGTAGTTCACACCACAAAACTGACCTTGCAGTAACCCGTATTGAAGATGGTTCTGGACTGCCCGAATCTGCATCATTGCCATTGATTGGACGTTCTAGTAAAAGCCATCTCGAAGGGACTGTTACACAAGCAGGAATCCTGCTTGGATTTTCAGCAGACGGGCATGATTTGGCGATATTAAAAGCCAGTGGAATCTCAGTTATCTGTTGCGAAGTACCAATGGTTGAAGCGACTGATTTGGCCAACTGGTTGAGTAGCATAAATACGGATATTACAACCATACTACGCCGCCTAGGTCTATCCTCAATCGATGAGTTAAAGCGAACACATCTACGTGCTTTGGACCATGAAACTGCTGCGGTTAGCGGATTGCGCTTAGCCGGATACGAGCGCCCATTACCACATTGGTTTGCGAGGTGATATTATTCCGACAATTTCCGTACAACAGAGTTTATTGGCCGACCTTATGAAGTCCCATGGACTTGAACATGATATCGCAATTCTTGCAGAGCAATTACCATTGATGGGAACTGATATTGATAATTGTGATGAAGAGGTTCTAGACATTGAAATCTTTCCAGATAGACCAGACTTGCTGTCCGGAGAAACATTAGCATTTGCTCTCAGACCATTCTTGCATGGAACTAAGGCAGCACCAAATATGAATGTCGTTGAAGGAACAATTGAGATCAATGTTGATTCGGAACTTGCTACGATTAGACCGGTTATACTCGGTGCGGTTGTTAGAGGCGTCAATATTGGCACAACTTCGGCTGAAAAGGATGCATTCATTCAAACACTGATGGACCATCAAGAAAAGTTACATTTCGCTTTAGGCCGTGGTAGGAAGCGTGCCTCCATCGGAGTTCATGACCTAGCAAAATTACAGCCTCCGTTTAGAGTACTAGGAGTTGACAAGGATTATTCTTTCACTCCACTCGCTATGGAGCAAGATATGACGATTACACAAATATTGGAAAACCATCCGAAGGGTATTGATTATGCTCACCTAATGTCTGATATGGAACGTTACCCAATCATACTGGACTCAAGCGATAAAGTTCTATCTTTCCCTCCAATTATCAATGGCGAACATACCACTGTAACACATTCGACCAGTGAATTTTTCATTGATGTTACCGGCTGGGACCGCCGTGCTTGCCAATCATCTTTGATGCTGATCGCAATGCAATTGGCAGAGCATGGAGGAATCGTTGAATCTATAATTGTCAATGGAATAGATGGAGTAGACGAGATTGTTCCTAATGGTGATGGAATAACTCACAGCGTACCACAGCGATTGGTAAATGGTCTGTTGGGAAGAGAATTTTCATCTGATGAACTATCTACGTCAATAAACCGAATGGGCGGTATATTTACTGGACTAAGCCCTGCACCTGAAAACTCCCCAAAGATTCCAAAGCGCATGGCTGATGCTGCTGCTGGAGAACAAATGCTTAATTTCATTATGCCTCGATGGAGATTTGACATCTTGCACCCAGTCGATTTGGTTGAAGAAATTGCTATTGGCCATGGATACGAGGACCTAGGTCAAGATGTTGCAAAGGCACCACTAACCGCAGTTCCACGCTCAGACAATCATATTAGAAGGAGAATTAGAGACTCCTTACAAGGTCTTGGATTTATGCAAATCCAGTCACTGACTTTGTCAAATGACCGTGACCAATTTGAATTGATGAGATGGCAACAAAGTGGAGAGATTACTAGAATCACAAATCCAATTACAATCGACCATACACTACTGCGACAGTATATTCTTCCAGGATTATTTAGATTACTTGCAAGCAACCGCCACCATGAATTACCTCAAGGGGTATATGAATTGGGAACTGTTGTTAGAGATCATAAGAATTGCGACCGTGTTGCATTCTTAATGGCTGAAAAGGGTGGCGGTTTTGCTGCTGTCCGTGGCAGAGTTCAAGCGATGCTCAGAGACTTAGGTGCAAAGGATTACTCAATTGAAGCGCTACCAGATGGTCAAGGTCCTTGGTTGGCTGGAAGGTCTGCAAAAGTAATTATTGGAGATACATGGGTCGGATGCTTTGGAGAAATAGATCCTTCTGTATCAAATGAATTTGAACTAAAGGTACCAATCAATGGAGCAGAATTTGATGTAACACTGCTTAATTCTGCACTCCCAGACCCTGTTTAAGGAATGCCAATTGGGCATTATTAATCTCAAGAGTATGGAATGTATGTTCCGTTATTATTCTTGACGTGAGGAGTTGCGTCAAAACTTCCATTGGCCTTTTTCTTGTAATGGTATCCATCGGTATGATGAATCCAAGTAAATGCTGGAGTTTGTGGTACTGCAGGTGGCGCTGCTTTGGTTGGTATTGCTGGTGGCGCTGCTTTGGATGGTACTACTGGCCTAGTAGGAATTGCAGGAGGAATGGATTGTACTTGCTTAGGCTTCTCAGTCCTCGCAGTAATCTCTGGTAGTATTCGTTTAGGCGCAGTTTCAGCATTATTCGAAGACTTTTGTCCTTCGCCGGAAACAATTCCATCGTATTGAGAGGATTGGTCTGTAGCCTTAGTTACTTCAGTTTCTCCACCACCAAATAGTGCAAGAGCAGATTTGTAATCATTTGAACTTTTATGAGACTCATCTGCTAATGTTCGTTGACTTGCATTTTCACCCATCTTGTACATTATGGGTGCTGGTGCCTCTTCTTCGAGTTGCTCTGGTTCCTTCTTTTTGCCGAAAGGCCAAATTGGTGCCATGGTTCGGCCAAAACCACTTCTATGAAGAAACCTGTTATCGGACATATTAGGATTTTCAATTTTTATTGAGCAAAATCACACACACCATATGCGACTGATTGAAGAGCAGAACTGCGTGCAGTGTGTTATGAGGAGATGGATTGTTCTTGCACTTTTCATCATTCCGTGCCTATTTCCAATGGTGATAGCATCGGTTGAATCACAAGCAAGAGAAAGTAATGAGATAATGGCTTTACTCACCCCCCCTGAAGTAATAGTTCATCGCGGTGAAATGTCTGAAGTATTCTTTACAACTCATAATACCGCAGATAGTGTTCAAACCTTTAGCGCTAAAGTGGAAAATGTTAGTTCGCAGTTATCCGTAACTGGATTACCACTGGACTATACTTTAGTAGAAAATCACTTGCAGCAATTGAAATTTAATGTCACCGCTGATAGCAATTCAGAATATGGTTCTGCTTTTATTACTATAAATCTTACAACGGATATGGACTCCAGTTTTGTATTATCTCAAATCCTCGTAACCATCGCACCTCAAAGCAACCTAACTTTTGGAGTCAGTGGCGTTTCAACATTTACTGTTGAAGCAGGAACTAGAACTTCTGTTGCAGTCAACATCACAAATAATGCAATATTGAATGATAATATCACCTACGACATTTACTCAACATCTGCTTTTAACTGGGGCTGGACTATGAATGAAACTTCTGGAAATAATGCCTTCGAAACTTTAGCCCCAGACCAATTATCTTATGTTTTTGTGTGGATCGATATTCCAAAAGTAATAGACGGTGCACCTTTGCAAGGCCATGGCCCTCAATTTACCCTTAAAGCCGTATCAGGACTTGATAGAGCCGTGAGCCAGTGGTCATTTAATTTGATTTATGATTCCTTTCGCAATGCGAGTATTGACTTTGCTGAACCTAATTTAGAATTGGCACCAGGTGAAGATGGAAGATTAGAGGTTACACTGCGCAATACCGGAAATGTAGATAGCAGAATGAATCTCAGTATGCAAGCAATAGATGAAAATGGTGATACTTTGAATGGTTTTGCTAAATCCGATCGTTTCGAGAATGATGGGTGGACTGTAGCATTATTCAAAGGAGTAGAGGACCAATATCTGGCACCTAATGAATCAAGAACGATAGAGGTTGGTTTCCAGTCTCCAGTGCAATATAGCGGTTCAATTAATGTTCGCTTCTTTGTTTTTGCATTAGGGGCTTATGAGCGCTCTTATTCAATTGATGTCGGCGCCACAATTGTTAGAGAAAGAGCTGGAGAAGCATCTCTTAGTACTGCTGGATGTCATAATTTACTACCATTACAATCATGCAGTTCTACTATTGAAGTCACCAATACGGGTAATGCAATTGATTATTATTCCCTTGAATTATTGAGCGCACCTGAATTTGTCAATGTCAGTTTCCCAACTACTGGCATAGAAATTACTAATTTATTTAGTGACCAATTTCCAGAGATTACAATCACTGCAAGTGGTGATTCAATCGCATTTGAAAATGGTAATGTTAGTATCGCTGTAAATTTTCTAAATAGTGAACAGTTGCAAATCATTAACATTCCAGTCAAAATCGCCCCAATAATAAATTGGTCATTTGAAAATGTTGTCGAAGAAATTGATTCAAAGGGGAGACTATCAATCGTAATGACTTTGCGCAATCAAGGTAATGCATTTGATGGATTAGTCGTACAATTACAATCATCACATTCCACTGATATGTCATTTGTTCCGCCTTCAATTGCCATTGTAGAAGAAGGAATCGAAAAACCAAGGTCCTTTGAGATATATGATATTCCAGTCGGTGCTAACTTCACAGTTATAGCCTGGGTTGAAATACCGGTAGACCAACAAGCAAATGGAACAATTTGGGTAAATACAACTGTACGTTCCAAATTTTCTCCTGAAATTGAATTCATACATACATCATCTGTTGATTATAAGGGGATTCCTTGGCAACCAGTAGCAGAGGATGAATCGATAATCGATTTTGCTCAAATTATGTCGACTACTTTGGAAGTTCTCAAGGCTTGGTCATTTGTAATAATAGCGATCTTTATTGCCAGCATGATACTTCTCAAAGCAAACATTGACCGCATTTCCCGCAAGGCTGATGAAGCGGTGAGAAGTGAATTATACGCTCAGAAGAATAAGGGTCCTGAACATGTTGATGATTGGATGGAGAAATTCTCTCAAAACAGTCAGCAACCTGAAACCGTATCTACATCACCTGCTCAAAAAGAACATTTTGAACAGGCATTTGCTCCCCGTGTTGATGCAATTCAGCCAGCAGCCCAACCAGTTGACCCATCCCTAAGAGATGCTGCAGCGATTGTACTAGAGGCCAATAACAAATTGAATGTCAAAATTAGTACAGATCAGTTACTTGGAACTATTCCTCAACAGGTGATTGCTACTCCTCACCAAAGTAATGAGTTATTGCAAGTCAAAAATGATGAAATTGAAATTACTACTGGGCATGACCCACAGCAGATTATTGGAGAAGACCCAGTTGCAGAAATAATCTCTAGTGTCCCATTACCTAAATCCATTCCATCGATGCCAGATTTAGATGATTTAGATATTTGAGGGATTTTGATGTGGCGAGTAGGTCTAGATGAGGCTGGAAGAGGTCCTTGCCTTGGACCTTTGGTGGTAGGGATATGTGCTGTTCCATATGATGACATACAATTGTTAATTGATGCGGGCGTCAAGGACTCAAAAGATTTGAGCAAAAAAAGAAGAGTGGAATTAGTAGACTGGTTCAAACAGCAAATGGATTCAAAGGGATGGAAATATGAAGTCAATAGTTGTAGTCCGCAAAGAATTGATATCGCTTTAGCAGGAGATGGCCTCAATATTCTTGAGGTCGATTTATTTGCTGAGTGCCTTAATTTATTATCTCAACAAGTATCAGAAAAAGTATCTATCTTGGCTGATGCGTGTGATGTAATCCCGCAAAGATTCACAGATAGAATAGTTGCGAGGGTTGACAATTGGCCATGGCCAGAAAGTGAAATGGAGAGTCTTCACAAAGCGGATACTCTTGACCCAGTGGTTGGTATGGCGAGTATTTTTGCAAAGGTTACAAGGGATAATGCGGTGCAACAAATCTCTCAGGAAGTTGGCTTTTCGGTTGGTTCTGGATATCCAAGTGACCCTAATACCAAAAAAATACTAGATCAATTAGTCACCTCACCCCTCCCGTATGGTGAGTTAAGGTGGGCCTGGGCTACTATCAAAAATAAGTGGATGGAGAAATACGATACTCCACCACCGATTAGGAATGATTCGGCAAATGTTCAAACCACATTGTTTTGATATGTTTGATGCTCCTGTTGACCTTTGAACAATTATTCTATCATTTGGTCAAGCCACTTAATTGATGAATGGTTGGCCGCTGGCAGTGTTGAAGCGTATGAGTTGGACACCAGATGAGGAAACATTAGCGGCCATCCGTCACTTAGCAATTCAGAATGCTATTGAGTATGAAGGTAAGGCCGTTCCAGGCTCAGTTATAGGTCGAGTAATGGGTTCAATGGCCGATTTACGCCAACACGGAAACGTGGTTAGTCCGATGATTATTCAAGCTGTTATTGAAGCAAATAATATCGCATCAACTCAAGGAGTGGATGCACTTATCGAGATTCTTCAAAATGAAGCACCTCACCTTCTCTTAAAGCGTGAAAAGAAGGAAAGAAGAACGGGATTACCAGAACTTGCAAATGCGGTTAAGGGTAAGGTCGTATTACGATTTGCACCCAATCCCAATGGTCCACTATCCTTCGGACATGCTCGAGGATTAGTTATCAATTCCACATATGCCAAACAGTGGGATGGTGAACTGATTCTAAGATTTGATGATACCGATACTACCGTCAAACCACCACTACCATCTGCGTATAAGCAAATACCACAAGAAGCAGAATGGTTAATTGGCTTCAAACCTCATCGCATTATCTTCGCAAGTGAACGAATTCCTCACTATTATGAACATGCTGTTATGATGTTAAACCGAGGCTTTGGTTATGTTTGCCAATGCTCTGGTGACGCATTTAAGGTATTTAGAGAATCAAAGACCGAGTGCCCTTGTCGTAATAATTCAGTTGAACTCAATATGGAGTTATGGAACAAAATGAATGATGGTACTTTCGTTCCAGGTGATGCTGTTGTCAGAGTCAAAACCGACATGGAGTTAAAGAATCCTGCTCTAAGAGATT
>Ga0308019_10000788_pt1 | contig 19715 bp, 16 predicted proteins | sample Neamet284_FD_203135 | JGI IMG/M metagenome (GOLD analysis project Ga0308019, IMG submission 203135) | Marine microbial communities from water near the shore, Antarctic Ocean - #284 | ecosystem: Environmental > Aquatic > Marine > Unclassified | place: Southern Ocean | collected 2014-10-01 | reverse complement strand
GGCGTGGGCTGGTTATTTTGTTGGTCAGAGACGGCGTTGTCCGGTACAGCCACATGGCCTGACTGCATGCGAGTTTACTCGACGGATTGGTCCGGTGCGTACCAATCGGTCGACATACCGACGGACCAATATCCCGGCTTTGTAAATGCACGCTACCTGCGGATTTGGACTGATTCGCTTTGGACGGCTGCAAGCGGGTGGAGTGGTCCTTCGATACGGGATCTGAAGGTGAGACACGGGTGTTGGATACCAGGATGGACATATGCCCCGACGTTATCGCCCGTCGTCCCCGAGTGGGACGAAAGGCTGCCGTGCCTCTCGGTGAACGATCCGGCCTTGTCGGGGCGCTGTTTCGGCTTTGGGAAGTTCGCCACTACAAAATGGGGCACGCACCCTCCTGGGGTTGCCACTAACAATTTGGGGGAGGCGAAGTCCATCGAGTTGTCAGGGGCAGCTGGCGCTATGGGTGGTGCAGTTTCTGGAACAACATACTTCGGTGGTCGGGGCTGGACCACGACCCAGGCGCGGACGTCGGAGGAGAAATTCGAGTCCTGTTCCGACATGTGTGAGGAATACCGCGTACAACGCGCCGGTGAGTACCAAATGCTCGAGCCCCTTTTTCCGAGGGGGATGTGCATGATGTACCAGGGCTACCGGTGTTATTTTATTCCGAATCCGATCGGACAGACGTGGGGAACTGCGACGCACCCGGTTCAGACAGGGGCATACACTGCATCGGCATACTACATCCAAGATCCCACCTTCCCAACGGAGGTTGTAGGCGCTGACGGCCGGCCGCCGACCTCGTACCCAACGCAAGCAGCCGGCACACCGACGATATCAGCCTGCGACACGTTCCTCGAACCGGTGCGCGACCCTACGCAAGAGTACGGGCTGAAGACAATCGTCACTTGCGGTTGGGATCGGGTGAGCGACTTCCCGTGTGAGAACGTGCTCTATCCGCCTTACGGCCAGGACACGCACTACGGCAACTGCCTCGGCCCGCTCAAATCAAACAAGGTGCCGACGTCGTGCACCAACAGTGGGTGGATTTGCCCAAATTGTGCCGCAAACAAGCGCTGGATCGCGTTTGACTTCGGCGAGGTCCGCAGCGTCGGCAACCTTGCAATTAGGCCCGGGCACACCGGATATGGATATAATTCGCGGTCGGTGGACTCGTTCGAGTACTACATGACCGACTCCATTCCCGGGCAGGCCGGAACCTTCAGCGCCTCGTCGAACGGAGCGCAGCTGATCGGAAGCTACAACGTGGATTCGACTGACAAACATTGGCAGACCTTCCCGGTGCCAGCGGGTCAGACAATCGCGCGGTACCTCGTCATCCTCGTGAAGACGATGCCAGGCAATGATGCGGGTATCTACCGCGTGCGCTGGCTCCCCGACTGCTCCAACATCACCCCGGCGCCGTCGCCAGCGCCGACGGCTCCTACGGCTTCCCCAACTACACCAGCTCCTACGAAGTCACCTACAAACCGACCTTCGTTTGCACCGAGTGCATTCCCAACGGATGCACCGAGTGCGCAACCCACTCCGCACATTGACCATCATTTCAATTGGTCCCCCGGTGTAACACACGCCGATGTTCACCTTGCGTTGGGTAGTACTATCTATTTCGATTATTCTACAACACACAATGTTCATAGGGTGGCAACACAAGCGCTGTTTGACGCATGTGACTGCACCGGTGCGACTGAGATTGGTGGAGATGACGACGGGCCTCTTCACTACACGCCTCCTACCAACGACGTGTATTACATTGTGTGTTGCTATTCAGCGGGGCACTGTGCGAATGGCATGAAAGCCAAGGTGTCAATTGGCATGACGGACTCACCGACTAGTATACCAACTGCAGTGCCGACGAATTTTCCAACACGTAAACCTACTATGCCATACACTGAGGACCCGACTGCTACGCCGTCAGTTTCACCGTCATTGGCCCCGACAACACCCACCGCACATCCATCCACATCGCCATCAGTGTCACCGACAGTATTGCCCAGTGTATCACCGACACAGAGCCCTACAGCGAACCCGTCGCGAGCGCCGACGTCCTTCCCGAGCAAGTCGCCAACAGCGTCGCCATCAGCATCGCCAAGTGCCGCACCGACGAGCTACCCGAGCGCGGCCCCATCTGCATCGCCCACTACTGACCCGACACTCTCACCGACGGCCTTCCCGAGTCACGCGCCCACCGAGGCTCCGAGTGCCGCACCGACCATGTCACCCACGATGCCCATTCTCATCAAGGCCGAGTTCACAACGCCAGTGGCCAAAGACAGCACCACGGTGCCTGCTAAAGTCACAGGCACTGCGGGGGCGATGGACGATCCTATTTGTAGCGAAACAGGCGTCACGTGCGAGCAGGAGACAAGGCTACGGCAGCTGCAGGCGGACAACATTACGTTCACGTACACCGTCCCAGCTGGCTCAAGCATTGATCAGATCAACGCCATCACTCGCCGCGGGCTTCTTCTCGCGCTGCATCAGCGCAGCAACGCGCTGCGCGCCGACAAGGAAGCTAGCGACAACGGCGAGCCACCCAGGCGGCGCAGGCTAGCCATTGGCGACATTAAGTTTGTGTACACTGTCCCAGACGGCGTAGATCTCGCGGCCGTTAACGCGATCACAGGTGGCGCCTCTGGGCTCGATGGGTTTTCATACGTTGAGGAGAAGACGGTGGAGGAGATTCAGGCTGACTTCCAAGCGCTGGCAGATGCAGGTCTTGCCGTCGTGGTCGAATCGTTCGAGCTTGAACTTGATGGCCACACGGGGGCGAACACGGACAACACGCTGAACGAGCTCGTCGTGGCAGTCTCAATTGTCCAAGACGTCTCAACGATGGCCACGCTGGACGTAAAGAGCGTCGTTGGCGGTGTAGAGACGGCGGTCGTGATGGACGACCCATCCGTTAAAGCGCGGCACAACGGCACCTGGATGGATTGCACCGAGCTAGAGCTCGAAGGTGAGCTGGCTTGCGACACCAACGGTCTCATACCGGACTACGCAAGCTTCACGCTGCTCACGGTGCCTTGCAACGTAGTTACATGCGCCCCAACTTCGGCGCCGAGCAGCTCCCCCTCTGCGTCGCCGACCTCCGATCCCACCGTTGCACCGACAGCGTTTCCAACGAAAGCACCGACCCTGGCGCCGACATACGGAGCAATGTGCTGCCAATGTATAGTGGAACGAACATCCTCGCCTTCGACGTCACCAACAACAACAGAACCAACTACAAGTGCACCATCGCATGTCCCCACGTCGCAACCCACATCCGCACCAAGTCATTCCCCTACTGCGGGTCCAACAGCGGGGCCAACTAACGCACCGTCTACACAGCCAAGTAAAAGCCCTACCAGCTACCCGACTGAACCACTGGATACAGAGGACCCCACTGCTTCACCCACAACATACCCTACTGGCGCTCCAAGTACCACACCGTCTGCTGCACCGAGCGACGTGCCGACGCGTGCACCAACCGGATGCTTAGAAGATGTGAAATACTGTGCAGACGGGTCGGGGCAGCGCTTCAGGGATATTTCGAAGAATTGCCAGTTTGGGAGGTGTGGAACATACGAGGATGATGATGCTGATGTAGATTCGTTCGAGGCACTCGCGATATCACTCGGTGTCGAGACAGGTCCAATCCAGTTTAAGGATCTCTTCCTTGACCGAACCACATTTAAGGACGCCGATAATACAAAGAAGAAAAAGCTGAAACGAAACGTACTGCACCGGCCGGCAATCAGAGGCCGACCGCTTCGTATCAAGAAGTCCGACGCTTACGTTCGTTCCTTTGACAACGGCGGTGTAGTCACAACAAGCCGGTATGTTGGGAATGAAATGGATTTTAAAGCAGTTGATAAACCGGAGTACGAGGATGACATCATCGAGCTCGCCATCACTGATAACTATTACTTAGAGGGTGAAGCTACCTTTAAAATTGGTACTCGCATTTTTGATATTACGACGACGACATTAACTGAAGCGCAAGGCTACCATACAACAACATACGATGAACGCGGGACTTCAAAAACATGTACTGTCGACGGAACAGCAGGTGAAACCGAGTGTTCAATTGATGACTCATTGCGTTTTATTGTTTACATTGTAGGCTCAGTCGGCGGTGGATCGGAAAGCGGCACCGTGGCTCCTTCAGCAGCACCGACAACGGGGGCACCGTCAACAGCGGCGCCGTCAACTTCACCAACGACAGCCTCGCCAACAATCAGCATTGGAGATGTAGTTAACCAAATGCTGGCGCTAGGTAACGAGATCCAGCTCAAGACAACACTTACCTGCGAACAACACGGCGAGTGCGAATCACTGTTCTACGGCGAAGGTTACGCACTGTGTGATGGGATGGCAGGACAAACAGTCCCAACACGATACGATTCACATGACTTCACGAATAAAAATTTCCAGATTCTCTCCGGTTCTGGGAAGACGCGCGGTTGTACTGTGGAAGGTGACTATCTGGTCTACAATACAAATGGGAATGCTGATTGTTCAGAAACCTCTCAGTGTATTTGCATATGTAATTTCTTTACATCTTCGCCGACTACATCGCCTACTAAAAGCGAAATCGCAGATTTGAATTGTGCCATACCGCCACAGGGGTTCGAAGGGAACGAGGGCTCCGGTGTTATCGACCTTGCAATCATTAACTACGATGAGACTAACGCACACTTTACAGTTCATCCATATATGAACTGGGATTCAGCATTCCTTTTCTATAACAATGAGGGGTATCCAGGATACACAACTGTGAGTGCATGGACTACGTTTACTACTATCCGTGATTATCCGTTCCACCATCTCGACGATTACCCAGAATGCCGTACACAACTAAAAGACTCGTTTTTATTTGATGATATCGTTGTAGACCCGGCGAATTGCGCTAATTATACAACGCATGCCAACGGCTCGACGACATATAATTTCTACCTCGGCACGACAACATGTTATACAAACCTGACTGTATCGGATTGCTCTACTTCAAAATTCCAACACCATGCATACAAATATGCAGACAGCTTCGCCTATGTCGAAAACATCTACACGACCGATCACATTAGCCAGTGTCGCCGAACCTGGCAAGTTGTGGACCTCACTGTTGATCTGGGGGGAACGGTTAACGTGCTTCCGACAGCGAACCTCGCTGCACTTATGGCACTTGAGCAGAATGACGGTGGGATAGTTGTCCCATCACAGACTGAACAACACCAGGTTTACGGTGATATCGGCACTTACACCGTCCTATCTTCGGACTGGACACAGACTGTCGTTACTGGAGACACGATAACCCAATACAATGTTGTTAATTTCGACACGTCATACACGCTGAATTATCAGCTAGATGACTTCCGGACACTGGCAGGGCAAACACTTTCTGCGCATGTTCTTGGTTTGTTTGACACCGTTGTGGCCACAGTAGCGTGGGAACGTCTAAGTTGCCCACAGCCTGGATGTCCATGGGTGAACATGATAGATCGTTATTTGCATACGACAACATTTACTTACACAGATGTTCGGAATTTTGATATGGTGTTCACAATCCTAATGATTTCGCAACTGTTTGTGGAAGACAATATCCGTGCACAAATTACTGTATCATGGTCTAACTCTGGCAATAGTCGGCGACTTACTACAGTGGACTACACATATTTGGACTCATCAACATCGTCGCTTGACCACGACTTTTTGCTAGAGACGTATAATTTTTCGCATTCAACGCCGGATCATGAAGTTCAGTATGTCGAAGTTGAGAATGGAGACACGCTGTTGCTTGGTTTTCTAATTACAGGCGGTGTGATAGTTAGTAGTATCGCAATTGTGATCTGGATGCGATAATTACTAGTTTAATAGGTATATAACAATTTACTCCAATGATTCACATTTAACTCACGAAATGACGTCACTATCAATCCATCGTCCAGCTATGCACAAGGTTATACATAGGTATCGTTGTCTCGGGAATACCGTCTTTCATGAAGAACAAGAATGGGCAAGTGGTGATGAAACTGAAGAAGATGATAGCTATAGTGTCTACAGCGACGAGTACATAACACAGGAGGAATACTCCGACGAGGATGCGGATGATGAGAATGAATCACTAAAGAGGTCTACGATTAGCATCAGCACAAGTCAACAAAAGCGACGTCGGGTCTAGTCGTCGTCTCCTATTTCAAACCGCGAATCTTGCATATTATTAGATTGGACGAGCTCAACTTCTTCATATTTTTTCGATGGCGGGACGCGATAGTAACCATCAGCCTTGTGCTTAACACAGCATAGTACCATGATAATCATACCAAGCACCATTCCTAAAAACATCGTCCCCATGACCATTTGGCTGTTTTTGATAGTGTTCACTTCGTAATAAATTGTATCAACAAATCTATCAAATGCGGTGCCGTTAGAGCTGTTGGTCATGTTGCCCAAAAACGTTTCATTAATTGCAAATAGCGTCTCATTGGATACAACCTGTGTTGTGTTATCCATGCCCTGATTGTTAAAATGCAAAGATCTTATGATCTCAGTACTTATATAAGTTTAATAATTTCATATCACAGCAGTCCAAAATGAAGTTCTCTGAGATTGTCTACCCAAACCCGAGCGAGTTGTTCAAAGTTGTACACGCAACCTTTGGAAAAGAACTCGATGATATCATCGATTACAGTCGTAATGACACCATTGATAAGTTTGCCATCGAAACACTCAAACGTAGTTACCTAATCGGCGACGAAACCCCGCAAGACATGTGGATGCGTGTAGCCATAGGTATTCATGGTGCCAATCGCGAGAAGACTGTTGAAACATATAACCACATGTCACTGGGGGACTTTACGCATGCGACACCGACCCTTTTTAATGCCGGAACTAATCTTGAACAGATGTCTTCGTGCTTTCTGCTGGCAATGAAGGGGGACTCCATTGATGACATTTTCGAAACTGTTAAGGACTGTGCGCTAATCTCGAAAACTGCAGGAGGGATCGGACTCCATATTCATAACATTAGGGCAAAGGGAACTCCGATAAAAAAGACAAACGGTGTTTCAAACGGTATCGTCCCAATGCTCCGAGTGTTCAACAACACTGCGCGTTACGTCGACCAAGGTGGTGGTCGGAGGAAAGGATCATTTGCTATCTATCTCGAACCCTGGCATCTCGATGTCGAAGATTTCTTGGAGCTTCGCAAAAACCATGGAGTTGAGGAACTCCGTGCACGCGACCTGTTCCTTGCACTGTGGGTCCCAGACCTGTTCATGAAACGCGTTGAGCAAAAGGGCAAGTGGACACTCTTCTGTCCAAAGGATACTCCAGATCTGCCTAACCTTGTGGGCGACGAATTTGAAGCAGCTTACATTAAATATGAAGCTAACGACAACATTCGCAAGAAAGAAATCAATGCATTTGAGCTTTGGGACAAGATCCTGTGTAGTCAATCAGAGACAGGAACACCGTACATCATGTTCAAGGACGCGTGTAATCTCAAATCCAACCACAAGCACATGGGGACCATCAAGTCATCCAATCTATGTTGTGAGGTGGTTCAATACTCAGACAGCCACAACACTGCGGTGTGTAACTTGGCATCCATCGCATTGAACAAGTTCGTCAGCGAAGATGGAAACACGTATGATTACGACCGGTTGGGTAAAGTTACACGTGTCGTGACCCGCAACCTCAACTTGATCATCGATAAGAACTACTACCCAACGAAAGAAGCGAAGTTTGCAAACCTAAATCAAAGGCCGATCGGGATTGGCGTACAGGGGCTGGCAGACACATTCCAGCTCATGATGATCCCATACGATTCGCCGGATGCGCTTCTGCTCAACACAGAGATTTTCAAATGCATTTACTATCACGCAATGGACGAATCGGCCGAACTGGCCAAATCCACAGGGGAAGCTTACAAAACTTACAAAGGGTCTCCCCTTTCACAAGGGATTTTCCAGTTTGATATGTGGGGCGTCGTACCAAGAGGGGGGAACTCATCTAATTTATCATGGGACTGGCATTCACTTCGAGAAAAAGTCCGAAAGTACGGAGTGCAAAACTCTCTCTTGACATGTGTGATGCCAACTGCATCTACTGCTCAGATCCTTGGCAACGCCGAATCTGTTGAGCCATACCAGTCCAACATTTTCAGCAGGAGGGTCATCTCTGGAAATTTTATCGTCACAAACAAGCACCTTGTTCGCGTGTTGTCGAAACTAGGGATGTGGTCGGAAGATATGAAGGATTATATTATTGCTTCACGCGGTTCGATTCAGGACCATCCCGACATCCCAGGCTACGTAAAGCGGGTGTTCAAGACAATTTGGGAGATCAAACAAAAATGGATTGTGGATCATGCGATTACGAGAGGGCCGTATGTTGACCAGGCACAGAGCATGTCGTTGTTTTTTGCCGACGCCGATCCTAACAAGTTGAGCAGCGCGATGTTCTACGCATGGCGCAACGGTTGTAAAACCGGTATCTACTACACAAGAACACTCCCAAAGACAAACGCTAAGGCATTTACTGCGAAGAAAATTGAAGATTGTATTTCGTGTAGTTCGTAATTTTTTACTTATAAATTAAACCATAGTGAAAATCAGTTAACGTAAAAAGTGATATGATTATTTTTAAAACTTCGTGTGGTAATATTGGACGAAATCGATGTAAATTCGAAAGTTCCGGCACAGAATGGTTAGTACCGGATTGCCAAAACGTGTTCCATTGGAGCGCGGATTGTTTTCATGAGCGTCGCGTTGATTGGACAACAGTTAGTGAAATACAGCTGTCGCAAATTGGTTTCACCGAAATATCTTCTGACATTTTCATGAAAACAAATGAACTGCAACTCCATCGCAACGAACATGACCCCACTGTTACTGGTGTTGCTTCCGAACACGCGATGTTCAGTAGAGCTGAAAGCAGCAATATTTTTGTACAAGATGTTCATTCAGCTGTGCGTAACTGGCCAGCGCATATACCGCAAAATAGTATGGGACGGCGCTTGTGGGAAACTATCAACAGGATTTCGCAACGTGCCGCCCTTGATGAAGATAATAAACGTTTTCTTAGTGCTTCGAGCGCTTCAACACTGATGTAATGATTTCCTTTGCGTTTAGATAGCTCTCTTGTACAATTTGCAAGCTTTTACACCCTGTAATTACTACTCTTCCACTTTCGAATATCAAATAAACACCGTTGCTCTTAATACTTGGCCTGAAAATCAATGCCGGGAACAACTCGGGTTCGTAATTCGTTTCGGCCGGATACTTGTTGAACAGGTTGTCCAGGTTGATACTCGACTCGTAGTCGAATGAACTAGCGATGTTCTGTACTATAAAATCAGATATCTTGGGTTCGTACCCGGCTGCCCTAACAAGCTGACAGGCTTGCATGATCGTTAACCTCGCCGCATTGAGTGTCCTAGCCCCAGTGCATACGATCCTGCCGCTGCCGAATAACAAACATGTAGATTTTGGATCGTCGAATCGTATAGTAGCGGCGGCGAATTTTTTACGGTTCCATTCACAGAACGGATAATGGATGATGAATTTGGGTAGGTATACTGACGTGTTGAAATTACACGTGCAAACGATGTTGGTTACACGGATGGTCATTGAATTTTAATTGTATATAATGAGAAAGACAACTACTTTTTATATAAAACATGTCGAGACGTCCAGCTGATAAGCGCACAAGAACTGCCCCAGATTTTTATGCACCGGAGGACCCCGATTTACAAAGTTGCAAGAATGAAGTGAACGAACTGAAACAACAGTTGCGCCGTCTCAAGATAATCATCAACGACTACGAAACATCAACACTAAAAGACTCATTCCCTGTTGCGCCGTACGGAACATCATCGAAAAAGAGCAAAGCACAACAGAGAGTATTTAATCAAAAAATAAGCCAACAAATGTCTAACTTCAGAAAAAATCTCCAAGCATCAATCGATAAAATGGAAAAGGATGGAATGGAAACGGATTAAAAACGCAACACCGTCTGCTTCGTCTTCTTGGCCGGTGGCTTCTCCACCTGCTTCACCTCATTCGACTCCCGCTTCCTCGTGATAAAACGATCCATCGCCCCCACCTTGCCGCGGCTTAGCAGCATGCGCGTCTGACCACTGCCGACAATGGGCTCGAGCAAACGAACCATTGGCTTCTCCACCATGTTCTTGAAGTAGTAGTTGAGGTCTACGGGGACATTATGTTCGCGGACGTAACTAGGGTCCTCACCTCGCTCCGTGATCGGCGCACCCCCCGAGATCACGATGTACGGTATGCGATCCCCACAGTTGTAGGCAGTTGCGGCGCAGCGGCGACGGAGTTTGTTGTTGAGAAACACGTGGATCGGGATGTTTTTGTACTTGGCCTTCGAGTACTTCTTGGAGATGATAAGATCGTCGAGGTCAACATGTCCTGATGTAAGCTTATGAGTGTATGTTTCGACGACCTTGCACGCGCCAGGAACGTCACCGTGTCGGATCAGTCGCTCGAAGAAATCTGTCTGAAGTTGAACGAGGAACTTGGCGTTGTCGCGGCGGACGATCTCGACACCGTGTGGATCAACGGTGCCTACGTCTTTTGGAGACTCGTACTTGAGAGAGACGTACTTCTTCTTGGCGAGCATGAGCAAATTTCCCAACACCTTTTCAAACTCTAGTTTATTCTGATTTTCATCGTTCGCCGGGTAAATTTCTTTGAAGTCCCGCTCGAGCTGGTAGCACTTTGTAAAAATCTGTTCGATTGATAGGTTCTCGCCTGGAAAGTGAATGAAGATGGAGTCTGTATCTCCGTAAATCCTCTCGGACCCGGTCTTTGCACGCGCAAATTCAGTCGCCTCCTCGATCATGTTGCGGCCGTACGCCGTTACCGATGAACAGATTGCGATGCAGGGGAGGCTGCCCGTCTTGGCACCGCAGAAACCTGATGGTTAGGAAAAACAAATGGTGAAAGGTGCGATTACAGAATACTTTGTCAAACAAAGTACTAGAGACGTGACACACAAACGGTGTAGCCGATGTTGTAAGTGGAAACCGAAAAAAACATTTGGAAACAACAACAGCTTGGCTGATAAGCTCGCTGCAGAATGCAAAACGTGTCACAACACGCGGAACAGAAGAGCCAACATATCGCAGGCGAGAATTCGCAAGACAAAACTCACAAGCATCGAGAAAAAATATGAAATCAGTGAACTCCAATATTTTGGGAGATTGCATGAGACGGATTACAACTGCCCCATGTGTCTCCAAAAAATGAGGCATCTTGACGACCCGGAGGGTGCCAAATCAAACGTCGACCATCTCGCCGGGACCGGTGTGGTCTATCTGAAGAATGGCAAAACGGCTCACTCTGGGATACCATCTGTTACTCGCGGGCTACTGTGCGAACACTGTAACAATACTCTCGCTCGTGGGAAGGATGACATGGCTACTATGATAAGGGGGGCACAATATCTGATGACGTGGGGGGCTCGTCATGAGTATTTGAGCGATTATGAGATTGCAGAATACAAGCAAGCGTTGGACGACGCGAGGGATCAATTCGAGAAGGGAGAGGGAGACTGGGATCCCACTTACCGTACATAGTGTTGCAGACGATCTTCAGTGCCTGCTGTTTGCAATTGTAAAGTTCTTTATCAAACGGGTCAGTCTCTTCGTTCATCTGCTTCTTCGCTCGGCGCCGTGCTGCCAGTAGCTTAGTAAGAATAGTGACGACAGCCCCCTTGTAATAACTCTTGTCCACGAAGTAAAATCCGTTCGGCGTCTTTTGGTAGGGAATGTCCTCGCGTGGCCCAGGCAACAGCGTGTCGTGTGAGAGATTCCAGTTTTGCATGATGGATGGGTAGAGAGATGCGAAGTCGAAGACGGCTACTGGGTCGGAGTAGAACCCTTTCTTCGGCGCCACGACCGTCGCGCCCTGGTACCCTTTGTCGGACCCAGCTGTCGCCGCTGCAATATCAGTCGTAAGCAAGTCGTAGAACGGCACATGTGTCACTTGCCCGTCCTCTGTCTCGATGCGTCGGCAAGTCGGGACAAAGATCTCCTTTACGGAATCGAAGGGAGTAACCTCCTGTATAATCTTCCTGCGGATCTTGTGCGTCTGCCCCCGCGTGATGACTTCGTAGATCACAATACCAATGACGCGGGCCATCTCGATGCAGTTGATCTGAATCTTGAGCTTGTCTAGGAGCTTGAAGACGAGGACAGAGTCTTGGAGGCAGTAGCGCGCAAGTTCACAGCGCGTAGCTGAGCTCTCCCGCTGCTTTTTCGGAATAAGCAAATAGCTCATGTCGTTCTTCTTCTCCCCTAAGAACTTCTCGGCAACGTCGTCCAGCTTGTAGCTGCGGAGCTTCTTCTCGTTGCGGACCACTGTGAGAACATCGAGTGGGACAATGCCATCCATATCGTACGTGACGCGCTCGCTGGTGCCGCGTTGGTTTGACGACGTCTGTGACCGCCGGTAGCCCACCGTGTCCTCGGATTTAGAGAAAGTCGCTGGAACCCCGAGCATGCCGGCACGATCCAGAATGTAAGGGAGATCGAAGGAGTCAGAATTGTAGCCGGCGATGAAGTCAACGTCTACGTTCTGAATGTAGTTGAAGAAATCCCCCAGCAAATCCCGCTCGTATTCGTGCGAGTGGACAACAGTGTTCTCGATCGGATCACAGGTATCGATGACGAACACGTGTTTCTCAATCGGGTCTGTGTTCCCATACACCCCAAGCACTGCCGATATCTGTATGATGGGGTCCTTCTCAGAGACTGGAAACTCGCCGATGTTGAGGGCCATGACCTCAATGTCGAATGAAAGCGTGCGTAGGGGAGTGTTCCCGTTGGTATCGAAAGCGTGGACTTGATCCGCGCGACACTCAGTGGCGTTGTCTGGGACTTCGCACCACCCCATGCCTACTAGGTCACGGTCGACCATGAAGCGCGTGACGGCGTCGAGGTCGGCCTCGTAGAACTCGATGTCCTTGAACATCCAGAACGCCTTGCGCATCAGGAACGGGTACTTCACCTTCACCTTGTACATCAGCCGAAGCGAGTCTTCGAATCCAATGAAGCTCTTGCCCATCACAGTGGACACGTCCAAGACAACATCGTCGTCATCTCTCTTCATCACGTTCAGGCAAGGGTTAGAGCTGTAACCACCATGCCCCTTGCACGTGCACTTCCACCCCTTGTTCCAGCACTCGTTGAGCTTATCTGTGTAGGACTCCCCCCACTCATTAGCGTAGAAATAGTAGTCAACATCGTGTACATTCACCTTCACCTGTTCTCCTTCAGCATCTCTCCCGAAAATCGTCAAAAAATTGTGGCATGTGTTGCGGCCATATTTCAATTTGATGTCGATGATTTGAAACTTTTTCCCCATACTGCTTTACTAGCTCTATATAAATTGCACGCTAACATGTCAGTATTATTCAAACTAAATATGAGTTCAAATGGTGGTAATATCATTTTCTTTGTCCTGGTTATCAGTGTTGTATTTCTAGTGGCTGTGTTGATAACTAACGAAAACGACGAACGGTATTTTAGGGATGACGTATGGTCGAAATCAGCATGTTCTTCAATTGAAAGTGAAAATGCAGTGAACCCACACCCGTGTTATTTGATCGGGTCTGATGGACAATGTCCTTTAACTGTTTCTCATTACACAGAAATCAACTACACTTCCAGTGAGACCACGATTACATACCATATGCTCTCACCTGAGAATACCAATTACAAAGCTGCCTTCGAACATGAGGTGGATCTGCTATTAAATTGCCATTCAATTCAGTTTGATAAATTAATTGCAGACTATGGGCAGCCATACATTGTGTTACTTGATAATTACAAAGGTAGTAAATGGGCAACTTACACAGGCGGTGCGGGGGGTTGTAATTATGATAAGCGCATTGTTTTTCCCACTCGTAATCATCTGTCACACAATGGTGTTCTGATTCACGAGTTTGCTCACTATTTTCAGGATATTTTACCGAGCATGGCACCAAATTATTACATAAAGAACGAGTGTGACAAGAATTTGTACGAGACGATTGTGCCAACAAAGGAAGACACGTTAACATGGGCGCGGCACGGTAAATACAATGACATCAAATACGGAGATGGGACGGGTTGGCCATACTGCTATGGGCTTTCCGACGGCAGTGAAGGAGTGCCGAGCAGGGTTGAATTGATGGCTATACTCACCGAGGGGGCGTGTGCAGAAAGCAGTAGCGATTCAAGATACGATCGTGTTTGTGGACCGTCAGCAGAATATCTAAAGTTCGTGTCTCATGTTATTGGTTCTCATGGTGAGGAACCGTATCAAAAACAACACGTGTGTTTAGAACAACTTTATGGTAATGACTATTTTATCAGTGCCAATAGCGACGATAGCGGCTGAAGAGGAGTATACGTTTTAACTTCCGGGTCAGCCTCCGCACCTAGAAAAGCACCAGTAGAATCATACCGCGCGGGCCCAGGTGTAGGCACAGATCCAGGGATGATCGCATTTAGGGCTTGCGTGTAAATTTCATAGAAAGCTTGCACCAGTCCTGCAACAGGTTGAACATGGGGGCCGGTGGTATGAAAATAAAGCGGCTCTCTCGCTTTCAATTCCTTCCATTGGCCATTGGGAAACTTAGATCCGAATGCTTTGATAGTCCAAGAATAATTCCTCCTGTCAGGGGTAAGTTTGTGCATGAATCGTAGACAGTGGATACGAACCATCCTCCCGCTATTGTCCGCGTAACACAGTGGCCAGATTCTTTCAGTCCGCGCGTTATGACGGAATGGGTTAGGGCATGATCGTGGACCTTTGTTACCGACCATTCGGTGCTGTTCCTTATAATTTATTTTGAAAGAGTGTGCTCCACATTGGGACCCATTCAGTAAACTACCACCATCGTGCATTGTCAAGTGTGCAACATTGGCGATTGCTCCTGCTGTAGAGGAAGGACTAAATGCTGCTGGGGGACTTAGCCAATGGGCGGGGTTTTCGGGATTGGGATGTACTCCATTGAGTATGGATGGCCGTACCTGATTGGGAAAATATTGGGGATTGAGAGTCCCGATGCTCTGCGTGTTATAATTACCGGGCACGTCATAAAGGTGCCAAATGCCAGCCGCCAGCCCAAGTTGTGTCTGTCGATTTGCACATATCAGAACGAGCTTCCGACTAGGATTGCGAGGCCCTCCTCCCCGATTGTATAGTGCCTCCAAGGGGGGTGTATTGGGACAGCCAGTGCGTTTGTCGCCTGTCTCAGGGTCAACCCTATCGCGGTGACGCTCAGATTTTTGAGCGGAATGTGATCTATCAAGCATAGTATTAACAGTTATAACCAAACGATTTTTTTAATTTATATATGATACTTTATTTTAAAACACAAGCAGTATACTAAATTATACTAGTTTAATAAAAATCAGCTTAAATACTAGTTTAATAGTCTATTCAGCCTAATTCAACGACAGAGATCTGTTAACTTTACAATTTGTTTTTGGAGAGTGGGGGGTGGGGATCCGAAAATTTAACCAACTCGATATCTCTCGTGCATTGGTTTTTGTCAGGACTCTGATGTGCGACTCCAAAATCCAACGACAGAGATCTGTTAACTTTACAATTTGTTTTTGGAGAGTGGGGGGTGGGGATCCGAAAATTTAACCAACTCGATATCTCTCGTGCATTGGTTTTTGTCAGGACTCTGATGTGCGACTCCAAAATCCTGATCGTCGACGATGAAGATTTCGATTCGATTATACTAGTTTAATAAAAAATCAGCTTAAATACTAGTTTAATATTTAATAGTCTATTCAGCCAAAAAAATCCAACTGCACCTCTTCATCTGGCCAATCTTAATATGACGCCCAGCAAGTCACACAACCCGTACACCCGGATACGCCAACAGCAGGAGGAGATCCGGAAGTATCAGGAGCTTGCTTTAGTGTACGAACAGTCGTACAAAACATACAGGGGGGAGTGTGAGGCGACTGTCTACAACGCCAACATGGACATCACCCTGTGCATGCAGATCCTCAAGGACGTCCGGCCATGGGTGTATCCTGGTGCCCTCGACAACATCGTGCGCGACCACGTCGTGCGCCGCGGGGTCAGCCCTGCGACTAGCGATCTGACGCGCCTTATCCAAGACACCAGGCAAACAACATTCTTACCAATCGCCAGGCCTGTAAAATGCATGCCGGTCAGCGATGTGCTCACAAAAAACACCCCGCTTGCGTTCGGCGTTGAGGAGGAGAATGAATTTTAGTTTTTACAGACAGCAGTGTTAACATCGTAGAAATTCATGTTCGATACTCTCGTATTATAGAGCTCGACAATTTGCTTTTGTACTTTCAAGTAACTCCATACTCGCTTGTCATTCACATCCACACGTCGCTTCCCGTCTTCGCAGAAAATTTGATCTTTCATAGTCACAGCGATGTTCTTGAGAAACTTGATCTCTTCACTGACATAGATACTGGGGTCAAACGCATGCTCTAGAAAATGTTGTCGAATGTCATCTACTGACAGATCTGGGACCTCGTGCCCTTGCTTCAGCATCGGCTCGTAGATGTCGTGAACGTAAAGCTCACGGAGCTGTGCGTACAGTTCACTTTCCTCGCATTGTCTGTAATTGTCAGTAAACAGTTTGAAAAAACGCCCAAGCCCTGTCGTCGATCCATCTTTTGCACTTGACGCAGTCTCGCAAAGCCAACAAGACTTACAGCCGTCGTCGCGCTTTCGTTTGTTCGAACGCTCCTTGTAGTCGTCGAAATTAATAGGCTCCTTAGGTACCTCAGTCTTTTTAGATCGACGGTAGGTGATTTCTTCATCGCAGTCGGGGTCACGACTGCCTTCCCACCCACCGATGTCAGCATCAAGTTTCTTGAACTCCATTGTGCGTAACGCTTACAATATTGAACGTCTATATATATATATCATCATTAAAAGTAAACGAATTCGATTAATGGCAACAATTTTAACATCACAATATGGTGTTAGGAGCGACACTATCTTTGTAGTTTTTGACATTGAGGCGGTTGGCAATGTCAACACGCCAGACAAATGTCGTATGTGGAATCTCGCCGCATGTGTTCTGGGAAACCCGGATGATAACATAGATCTGTATATTCAACCAGCACTTGAACATTTCCCAAAAGCCGCTGATAATGATTTCTGCAATATCACCGTAGGCGAGTTGAAAACTCTTGGCGCCACTACAATTCAAGTTTGTGTACAGCAGTTTATGTTGTGGTTAAACGAAAAGAAGGAAAACCCGGACACCATGATAATTCTGTGCTCACATGGGTGCTTCCGATATGATAAAATCCTATTTGAATATGAGTTTATGAGGAACGGGCTCCACTTCCAACCGAACATCTATTTCTTCGACACGCTTCATTGGACACGCCAAGCGATTAGTGGGAGAGGATCGTACACATTATCTAGTATCTACGAAGATATGTTTCAGGAACCGATTAAAAACCCACACAGGGCACTCAGTGATGCATTGGCGTTGGATCGTGTGATTAGTGCATTGACCAGGACTGGACACATGCTGTCGGGCGTGATGTATCCACCATTCTGCACGCCGATTGTCAGAATGCCTGGGATTGGAATATGTTCGGAACGGATATTAGTGAACAAAAATATACAATGTGTCGAAGAGCTTTACGTGATGTACAAGGAGGTTTTCGGAAGCAATCGTGGTGCGTTTGTTGACCACATGTGTCATTTAGGACTGCCATTAGACTCATCTACGTGCGTGTTGCAATATTTAGAGAAAACTTTTATTGTTTAGAGAACACCTCTGTTTGGGGTTCAAAAGACGATGTAGCAAATGAAATATCCAAAAATATATAAAAGGTGAAGTCATATTGACGAATGTCGCACGCTACAAGGATGCAATCTCCGGTGATTGCCGAAGATCGACTTTGCCTGCTCCCGATCAAATATCCGTCGTTGTACGCGCTTTACCAAAAGCACTTGTCGACATTCTGGACTCCACAGGAAATCGACTTTTCTAACGATGTGGCTGATTGGGATAGAGCAGGCAACAATATACAGGAAATGTTAAAGAAGATCCTGTCCTTTTTCGCAGTTGCGGATGGGATCGTCATGGAGAACGTTTCGGACAACTTCGCCGATGAGGTCAAGGCACCGGAGGCTCGATGCTTCTACGCGTTTCAGAACGCAATGGAATCTGTACACGTGATTACGTACAACCAAACCATCGAAACTTACCTTGCAAAAGACCCTCATGGGATGCACGAGCTGTTGTCGAATGTTTCTCACTACCACTCCGTACAGGAGAAGGTAAAATTTACGCGTAAGTGGATGAACGCCGAGAGAACTTTTCCCGAACGCCTGGTAGCGTTTGCTTGTGTCGAGGGAATTCTCTTTTCGTCCTCCTTTGCGCTTATTTATTGGCTGAAAGACCAGAACAAATTTCCGGGGCTCACGTTTTCAAACGAACTTATTTCGCGCGACGAGGCCCTTCATACTGATTTTGCAGTTGAGCTTTACAAATTGCTGATCCCGTCAGAACAGATTTCAACGTCTCTAGTTACAGAAATCATTCGGGACGCTGTACAGGTTGAACAAGCTTTTGTTAGAGAAGCAGTGCCTCATGATCTGGGAACACTCGCTGTGAATGACATGGTGCTGTATGTTGAGCATGTCGGTAACGTACTCGGGCTACAGTTCGGCATTCAGCTTCCTGCAGTACATCTCCCACCCTCACTTAACTTCATGACATTGATCAACCTGAACCAGAAAGTAAACTTTTTCGAAGGCCGCAATGCGAATTATTCCAAATACAACGGTATCACATCGAATACGTTTTCATGTACTGATACTGATTTTTAAACATATAAGGATACACGTGATCTGAAACTAAATTAAAAATGTCTAGACGCCCAAAAGCGAAGGCGAATCCCCCGAGGCAGACGCCTAAAATTGAAAAGAAACGACGACGTCGGGAGTGGGCGGAGCACGCGCACGCGATAAAAAATCGTAAAGGAAAAGAACTCGAGAAATATCTGGAGGAGCGCAAAGCAAAGCGCGCCCGCATGAACCTCGTTGCTGAACAAGCAGCAGGTGCACTTGCAAAGGCTACCCAAGCATTTAAAAGGGAAGATCTGCTAGCGACACGCAAGCTACAGGCGAAGCAGCGACGTGAGATGACAAGAATTGAAGGGCAACAAGCAAGTGTCGCGAACAAACAACAGGCGATTGCGGCAATAAGGTCAAAAATAGCCCTAGATCCCATTAGGAAGGCAGCTATTGACAGGTATAAAGCAAGGAGGAAGAGAATAATGAAAAGTGTTGAGGAAATTGATCTTGAAGAAGATGAGGCGGAGCCTGACGATGAGTGGGTGGCTGACGATGACTCTTCATGGATGATAGACGATGACGGAATAGATGAAGCTGCCCAAGCAGAACTGGACATTATAGCTAACACTTTTAGAGCTGAGTTTGGGAAGGGAAGTGCTGCGGTAAAAAAAGCAGCAAGGGGCCTTCCTCCTCCGCCAAAAATTGATGAGTCTAAGTTTCTCACCAAGCCTGGCGCTTTTTCTGGTTATGACTCAGATGAAATGGATGATTATGACTCAGATGAAATTCCCCCTTCTGCAAAACGCCGCGTGGCACTCCAGCAAGTACAGCCGGGGGGAGAAGGCCCAGGTCTATTGCCAGGAGGTG
>Ga0308019_10000787_pt1 | contig 19742 bp, 16 predicted proteins | sample Neamet284_FD_203135 | JGI IMG/M metagenome (GOLD analysis project Ga0308019, IMG submission 203135) | Marine microbial communities from water near the shore, Antarctic Ocean - #284 | ecosystem: Environmental > Aquatic > Marine > Unclassified | place: Southern Ocean | collected 2014-10-01 | reverse complement strand
AAAACAGATTTAGAGGCTGGCTCTAAAGGCATGACTGCCTTTATCGTTGAGCGCGACTTTCCCGGATTCTCACGTCACCAAAAGCTCGATAAATTAGGTATGCGTGGCTCCAATACCTGTGAATTAGTATTTCAAGACTGTGAGGTTCCTGCAGAAAATATTCTCGGTGGCGAAGGTCGCGGTGTGGCGGTACTGATGTCGGGTTTGGATTATGAGCGGACGGTTCTGTCTGGTGGCCCGGTTGGCATTATGCAGGCGTGCTTGGACGTGGTGCTGCCCTACATTCACGAGCGCAAACAGTTTGGTCAGGCGATTGGTGAATTCCAGTTAATGCAGGGCAAAATTGCCGACATGTATGCTGACCTCAATGCTTCTCGTGCCTATCTTTATGCGGTAGCTAAGGCCTGTGATATGGGGCAGGACTCCCGTAAAGACGCCGCCGGAGTAATTCTTTTTACTGCGGAGAAGGCCACTCAAATGGCGTTGCAAGCCATTCAGGCATTGGGTGGTAATGGCTATACAAACGAATATCCAACAGGCCGATTACTACGTGATGCCAAGCTCTATGAAATTGGTGCAGGTACCTCTGAAGTACGCCGCATGTTAATTGGCCGTGAGTTGTTTACGCAGACTGCCTAGAGCTCTTTTAATGAAAACTTTAAGAGCGTTTTTAACTAAAAATTTGAGAGCCCGTTAAAAAGATAGCTTGAGGAAGCACTATGACAATAATCAAGAGCAAAATTAATAGTAAAAGCACCGACTTCGTGGCTAATGCTGTGGCGATGCAGGCCCAAGTCGATGATTTAAAAGCAACGCTTACCAAGATTAGCCAAGGGGGCGGTAGCAAAGCCTGTGAACGCCATATAGGTCGCGGCAAGCTATTGCCACGCGAGCGTGTGCAGGGACTACTCGACCCAGGTTCTCCTTTTTTAGAGTTATCCGCCCTAGCCGCGCACGACGTCTACGGCGAGGATGTTCCTGCGGCAGGCATTATTACCGGCATTGGCCGCGTCAGTGGTCAGGAATGTGTAGTGGTAGTCAATGATGCTACCGTCAAGGGTGGCAGTTACTACCCTCTTACAGTGAAAAAACATCTACGCGCCCAAGCCATTGCCGCAGAGAATAATTTGCCCTGCGTCTATCTGGTGGATTCAGGTGGCGCTAATCTGCCTCGTCAAGACGATGTATTCCCCGACCGAGAGCATTTTGGTCGAATATTTTTTAATCAGGCTAATATGTCGGCGCGTAATATCCCTCAAATCGCAGCGGTTATGGGCTCCTGCACTGCTGGCGGAGCCTACGTTCCAGCCATGGCAGATGAATCAATTATAGTAAAAGAGCAAGGCACTATTTTTCTTGCTGGACCACCATTAGTAAAAGCAGCCACCGGTGAAATCGTCACTGCCGAAGAGCTCGGAGGAGCCGATGTTCACTGCCGAACCTCAGGGGTAGCGGATCATCTTGCCAACAACGATCACCATGCACTGGATTTAGCGCGCAAGGCTGTGGCTAGACTAAATCGAAGTAAACCCGTTAACGGTGATTTAAAAGAGACGGTTGAGCCTGTCTATGACAGTAAAGAAATCTACGGCGTGATTCCTGCAGATTCCCGCAAGTCATATGACGTTCGCGAGATTATTGCCCGTATTGTTGACGGCTCTGACTTTGATGAGTTTAAAGTACTTTACGGTACCACCTTAGTCTGCGGCTTTGCTCGTATCTTTGGTTATCCGGTAGGCATTGTGGCCAATAACGGCATTCTCTTTGGTGAGTCTGCGCAGAAAGGCGCACATTTTATTGAGCTCTGTGCCCAACGCAAGATCCCCCTCGTGTTTTTACAAAATATCACCGGGTTTATGGTTGGTAAGCAGTATGAAAACGATGGTATTGCAAAACATGGCGCTAAAATGGTCACCGCAGTGGCCACTGCCAATGTCCCTAAATTTACCATTTTGATCGGTGGTTCATTCGGTGCTGGAAATTACGGCATGTGTGGTCGAGCTTATGATCCGCGCTTAATGTTCATGTGGCCCAATGCGCGAATTTCAGTAATGGGTGGAGAGCAAGCCGCCGGTGTGTTGGCGCAGGTAACAAGAGATAAATATGAGCGTGATGGTGTCGAGTGGGGCGCGGATGATGAGGCCAAATTCAAGCAACCAATAATTGACAACTACGAGCATCAAGGCCATCCCTACTATGCCTCGGCGCGGCTTTGGGATGATGGCGTGATCGACCCGGCAGATACTCGCATGGTTCTGGGCCTATCAATTTCGGCAAGTCACAATCGTGTGATTGAAGACACCAAGTTTGGTGTTTTTAGAATGTAAATTAAGACACAACGCAGGTTGAGAAACACTAATGAATAAAGTCAGCACCCAAATAGATAACCGCGGCATAGCTCAGGTAACTTTGAATAATCCTGAAAAGCATAATGCTTTTGATGACCAAATTATTGCGCAGCTAACCGAAGCATTCTCTGCGGTCGCTGCTAACCCTGGCGTACGAGTCATGCTGCTAGCCTCTGAGGGGAAAAGCTTTTCAGCCGGCGCTGATTTGGACTGGATGAAATGTATGGCGGGCTACTCCTACCAAGAAAACTTTAAAGATGCACAAGCCTTGGCAGAAATGCTCAAAACGCTTCATCAAATACCTCAACCAACCATTGCCCGCGTTCAAGGCGCAGCCTTTGGCGGTGCTGTAGGTCTTATTAGTTGTTGCGACATGGCGGTTGGCTCTAGCACCGCCAGTTTTGCACTCAGTGAAGTTAAAGTTGGCTTGGTACCAGCGACCATTAGCCCCTATGTGATCGCCGCTATTGGCGAGCGAGCGGCAAGACGTTACTTTATGACAGCAGAACGATTTGATGCCCAAATTGCCCAACACATTGGATTGCTCAGCGAGGTAGTCAATATTGAAGATCTAGATAATCAGTTGAGCCAGCTAATTGATGTGCTTTTGGCTAATGGCCCTGAGGCTGTTAACGCAGCCAAAAAACTGGTGTCCAACGTCAGCGGCAAAGCCATTACTAAAGAGCTGATTGATCATACCTGCGAGGTTATTGCCGGCATCCGTGTTAGCGAGCAAGGCCAAGACGGTTTAAATGCTTTTTTAGATAAAAGAAAGCCGAATTGGTTAAAGGACTAACGCTAAATATGTTTAACAAAATACTCATTGCTAATCGTGGCGAAATTGCCTGTCGAATCATCAAAACCGCCCGCCTAATGGGCATTGAAACGGTAGCTGTCTACAGTGACGCCGATCGTCATGCACTCCATGTGCAGATGGCAGATGAAGCTATTCATATTGGCTCTTCGCCTTCTAGCGAGTCCTATCTGGTCATTAAGAAAATCATTCAAGCAGCAATAAAAACTGGCGCTGAAGCAATTCATCCCGGCTATGGTTTTCTCTCTGAAAATGCGGAGTTTTGTCGTCAATGCGCGGCAAACAGTCTCGTGTTTATTGGCCCGCCAGTTGAGGCTATTTTAGCGATGGGTTCTAAGTCTGCGGCTAAGACAATTATGGCAGATGCTGGTGTACCTTTGGTGCCCGGCTACCATGACGATGATCAAAATCCTGATATTATCAAACAGGCAGCCAACAAGATGGGCTACCCTGTGTTGTTAAAAGCAGCCGCTGGTGGTGGTGGTAAGGGTATGCGTGCAGTGCACTGTGAAGCTGATTTCGACGAGGCATTAGACGCGGCTAAGCGCGAGGCAATGAACGGTTTCAATGACGATATTATGCTGGTGGAGAAGTACCTACTGAAGCCTCGACACGTCGAAATTCAGGTGTTTTGTGATAGCCACAAAAATGCCGTATATCTTTTTGAGCGCGACTGTTCGGTACAACGCCGTCATCAAAAAGTTATTGAGGAAGCCCCGGCTCCCAATATGACCGACGCGCTGCGCAAGCAGATGGGTGCGGCTGCTCTTAAGGCGGCTAAAGCCATTAACTATGAAGGCGCGGGTACAGTTGAGTTTTTACTCGATACGAAGGGTGAGTTTTTCTTTATGGAGATGAATACTCGCCTACAGGTTGAGCATCCAGTCACTGAGATGATCAGCGGTCAAGATCTCGTCGAGTGGCAACTGCGCGTTGCTGCGGGTGAGCCTCTGCCCTGCTCTCAAGATCAATTAAAAATTAATGGTCATGCCTTTGAGGCGCGTATTTATGCAGAGGACCCAGACCATGATTTCTTGCCCGCTACAGGCGTATTAAAATGCTTACAGGCACCCGCAGAAAACGCCCATGTTCGTGTTGATACTGGCGTTGTTGAAGGGGATGAGGTGAGCATTTATTACGACCCCATGATTGCTAAGCTGGTGGTTTGGGATACAGATCGTGACCGCGCATTGCAACGTTTAACCTGTGCGCTAAGTGAATACCGCATTTCAGGACTAACCACCAATATTGGCTTTCTCTACAATTTGGCGATTAGTCAGTCGTTTCAACATGGCGATGTGGACACCCGCTATATTGAAGAGCATGAGCAAGAGATATTTCGCCAGCGTGATAGTGACATTAATTATGCGGCACCATTGGCTGCCGCGGCCATTGTTAAACTGCGTGAGCAGAAAGCAATTAATACGGCCAATAGCTCCAGTGAATCTAATTCCCCTTGGCATTTAAGTAATAGTTGGGGGCTGCCACAGCCAAATATTAGACTTCAAATACAGCAAGCAGTTGTTGAAAGCGTGGTAGATTCTGACATTAACCTTGAGGGAATTAATATTGCCAAGACAGATGCTGGCTTCGATTTATTTACGCCTCAAGGCTTCTTTCACTGCGCTGAACTGCAGCCAGATCTAGGGATTGATAACGAAGACTCGCATGGTGGCAATCTCAATGCGCCCATGAACGGTACTTTAGTAACTTTGCTGGTAGATGTAGGTGCTAAGGTTAGCAAAGGTGACACATTGTTGGTGATGGAAGCGATGAAAATGGAACATACGATTATTGCCCCCAGCGATGGTGTGGTTACTGAGTTCTATTTCCAAGCGGGTGATCTAGTTGATGGCGGCACTGAGTTGCTAGTCTTTGAGGCGACTAGCGAATGAACTACCCCAAGTGCGTAAAAATTGTTGAGGTGGGTCCACGCGATGGGCTTCAAAATGAAAAGATTAGTGTAGATGTAGATACTAAGGTGCAGCTAATTAGTCTGTTAACTGACGCGGGCCTAAGTACCATTGAAGCGGGCAGTTTTGTCAGCCCCAAGTGGGTGCCTCAGATGGCCGGTAGCGACGAGGTTTTTGCTCGGCTACCAACCCATGCAGCAACTACCTATACAGCTCTAACACCCAATATGCAGGGCCTCGAACGGGCTATCGCCTGTGGGGTTAAAGAGGTGGCAGTTTTTGCTGCGGCGTCGGAAAGTTTTAGCCAAAAAAATATTAACTGCTCGATTAGCGAGAGTCTCAATCGCTTTAAGCCGGTCGCTGAAGAAGCCCTTAAGTCTGGGTTGGCGGTACGGGGCTATATATCCTGTGTGGTTGGGTGCCCCTACCAGGACACGGTAGATGTCGAGCAGGTTGTGCAGGTAGCGACCGAGTTACTCGCCATGGGCTGTTATGAAGTGTCACTTGGCGATACTATTGGTGTTGGCACCCCCGCTTCTTTCGAGACTCTGCTCAACAGACTGTTAAAAGACACTGCCGCCGACAAATTCGCCATTCATGCTCACGACACCTACGGTCAGGCCTTAGCTAATATACTGCGCGCATTGCAGCTTGGTATTACTACAGTGGATAGCTCTGTAGCGGGTCTTGGTGGATGCCCCTATGCCAAGGGCGCCTCGGGCAATGTGGCCAGCGAAGATCTCGTTTATATGCTTAATGGTCTGGGCATACAGCATGGTATAGACCTGCCAAAATTAATTACGGCGGGTAATTTTATTAGCCACAAACTTAATCGCGCCAATGGTTCCAAAGTGGCTTGCGCGCAGTCACCCATGGCAGAAAGCTAACTTTTTACTAGCTGGACGTTACTATATAGTTAACGCTGAATTAATTATCGGCGAGGAGTTTTAATGCGCATTTTCTCAAGCTGTTTAGGGCTTATATTTTCGGGGGCCTTAGCAGTTGCAAGCCCGTTGTCTTCACAAGAGGTAGCCGCTGCAGATCTAAAGTTAGAAAATAGTCATAAAGCTATCCTAATTGATGGCTCTGGTGTGTATCACCGCGAAATATCCTCTCAAGAATCACTAGCGCAGCAATTTTTTGATCAGGGTTTGAGGTATGCGTGGGGCTTTTACTTTCCCGAATCAATCGCCTCATATCAACAAGCTGCAATACATGACTCTGAACACCCTATGATCTATTGGGGACTAGCCCATGCCATGGGGCCAAACCCAAATAGCCGTTACGGCGGTATGCCTGATGATCCAAAGGGAGAGGGATTAAAAGCCATCAATAAAGCGTTAAGCTTAATCGACAACGCCTCTGCTCTTGAGCGCGAAATGATCAATGCGTTGCATATTCTGTACGATCAAGACTCAATAGCGGACGATCATCAGCGCGATCTTGCTTACATGAGAGCCGCTGGAGCACTGCAAAAAAAGTATCCCAATGATCCCGACATAGCCTCACTGTATGCCGCCTCGTTTATGAACATAGGCCGCTGGAATTATTGGAATCATGATGGCTCGCCGGTGGGTGATACCGGTAAGATTGCAGCAGTTTTAGAAAGCGCCCTAGCCTCTCATCCAGATCACCCCGGTGCCAACCATCTTTATATTCATTTGATGGAGGCCTCGAGAGAACCTGAACGCGCCCTAGCAGCAGCTGATCGATTGGCCGCCACCATGCCCATGGCCGGGCATATAGTGCACATGCCGTCACACATTTATGTCCGTGTTGGACAATTTGAAAAAGCGGTAGCCAGTAACGTACGCTCCCAAGAGGTCGATAAAGAGTTCCTACAAATATGGGGGGATCGTCCACTACCAGATCTTGGAACCTACCCTCTCTCGGCTAAAATTCATGCACCCCACGCAATTGATTTCATTAAATATGCCGCGTCATTCCAGGGTAACTATGCGGTAGCGATCGACGCTGCTAAAAAACTGATTACGGATATTAATCCGGATAATCAAAAGAATGGTAGAAACCAGAAGCGTCTATCTGGTGTGTGCCTTGTGAACAAGATGTTCGGGCATTGGGACGAAATTTTGGATAGCCAACCGACCGCGTCAGGTACACCCTACCTAGATGGTATATGGAGCTATTGTCTGGGCGGTGCCTATACCGCTAAAGGCGACCTAATCTCAGCACGTCGCGAACTTGGCAAAATCTGGCAAATTGCATCCCTAAAAAATGTCGACCAATACCGTGTTGGCCCAACGCCCGTGTCATCACTACTCAAACTTGCAGCCTTAGGGCTATCTGGGGAAATCAAACAAGCCAGTGGAGCCTTGAGTGAAGCGATTGCAGACTATCAGGCAGCTGTAGAGTTGGAAGATAAAAATGGTTACATCGAACCACCTGACTGGCCTCAGCCGATGCGACACTATCTTGGAGCCGCACTGCTAAAAGCGGGTCGCGCAGCAAAGGCAGAGACTGTTTATCGGCAAGATTTAGAGTGGCATCAAAACAATGGCTGGGCTCTTTTTGGTCTATGGCAAAGTCTAGCGGCCCAAGGTAAAGCATTAGAAGCCGAGGAAACCTTCGAAGCCTACAAATATGCTTGGCGAGATGCTGACACTAAACTATCAGGCTCACGATTCTAGGCTTTCGTAGTTATTGCGTGACGCTTACTTAATCAACCATTGCTGTCTATAATGCAGGTCTTTCACATCTTTCGGGAGTAGCTATCTTGACCGCCTTTCGCCCCTGCATTGATCTTCATCAAGGCAAGGTAAAGCAAATAGTTGGCGGCAGTCTTTGCGACTCCGGCGCCAAGGCTAATTTTGTCAGCGATCATGGCTCTGGTTACTACGCCGAACTGTATAAAAATACCGGCCTCAAGGGCGGGCACTTAATATCCTTGGGGCAAAATAATCAACAGTCAGTGCTTGATGCGCTCACCGCATATCCAAAGGGATTACAATTTGGCGGTGGAGTCAATTTGGATAATGCACTTAACTACCTCAATGCCGGTGCATCGAAAGTCATCGTCACGTCTTATGTATTTGAGGGCTACCAATTTTCCTGGGAAAAACTATCGGATATCAGTGCACTAGTTGGCCCTGAAAATTTAGTCCTTGACCTAAGCTGCAGAAAAACTAAACAGGGTTGGATGGTGGCTACCAATCGTTGGCAGACCATTACCAATGTTAAAATTGATGCGCACCTCATTGAGCAGTTGCAGCCTTACTGTGCTGAATTCTTGATCCACAGCGCTGATGTTGAAGGGCTTCAAGCGGGTATTGATGACGATTTGGTTAGTGCATTAGGGAAAATCGTTTCTATCCCAACGACCTATGCCGGTGGTGCCACCTCGCTACGGGACTTAGATAGAGTAAAAGAGCTTTCAGCGGGCAAGGTGGATTTGACCATAGGCAGTGCCTTGGACATCTTTGGTGGATCAGGGGTGACATTGGACGAGTGCGTGAAGTGGAACCAACAAAACAACGTTTGAGCAAAAAAAATATAAAAACGTAGGTCGCCCAAGGTATAACCCACCTTGAAGTCAGTAATAGCTCTCCTCAGGGTGGGCGTTGCTCAAACTTTAACTCTCTACAGTAAAGGTAAGGCCTGCATTTTCTTGAAGCCTTTCAATTAACTCTGCACCCATCACTGGTGCCGTGGTCCAGATTCCACCAGAAGCCAGTTGAGGGTTTTTAACCAAGCAGATAGCGCTCTCTGCAATCATTTTAGATGTCGAACCATAACCAGGATCCCTATCGCCTTTGACACTGACCCGCACGGAGCGACCATCTGTATGTTCTCCCACCATTAAAACATCGTAGAAGCCATTTTCGCGTTCTTCTTTGCTCGGCCCTTCTCCAGGCTGCAGGGAGCTCTTGGCCATAGATGTATCTTCTGTTACCGCCTTTGCGATTGCTTCGCCTTTGTCTCCCGGCCCAGTAACCATCATTTCGTCATAGACAAAGTCTTCACCGTAGTGATGGCCTAGCAGCAGGTTAGAGCGGTGGACGTTTTTAGTGTTAATGCTTGCCATAACAAAGGGAGCAATCCAGCTCTGTAGTGCCTCGTCATATTCTGGCTTATTACCTAACGGTTGATCTGCGCCCTCAAAGCCCGACGTCAATGCAAACGGATTACGTAGTATTCCGATAAGGCTTCGGTCTCTTCCTGCCGCGGCCATGGTCTCTTTAAAGCTGGCCAAGGTTCCACCAGACATAGTTCCTTTCATTGCGCGCACTCGCCCTTTGACGCGAGCTACCGTACTACCGAGAGTACTCACAGCGTGTTTCTGCAAAAAGAATACGCCCAAATCGAAGGGAATTGAGTCAAATCCGCAAGAGAAGACGATGCGAGCGCCACTTTTTTCAGCCACCGCCGAGTGTGCGGCAATCATTTTATGCATCCAGGCCGGCTCGCCGCAGAGATCAACATAATCAGTCCCTTGTACGGCACAGGCCTCCACCAACTCATTGCCGTAAAGCTGATAGGGCCCAACCGTTGTTAGTACCACTGATGTGCTAGCCACCATTTTTTTCACAGTCTCTATATCGCCGGCATCAGCGACAACTAAGGGAATATCGGCCCCTACGCCCAACTCATCTCTCACAGACACTAATTTATCCATGCTGCGCCCAGCCATCGCCCACTTAACCTCTCCATTAACACCGTATTGCTGATGAAGGTATTCAGCGACCAGCCGACCTGTAAACCCGGTAGCGCCATAGACTATGATGTCAAATTCCTTGTTGCTTTCCATAAAATTTCTCTTTTTTAGTTTTAACTTAGGTGTGATTTTTTAGAACGGAAACGATAATCTTAGAGTCAATTCAACTATGCAAATAGAGCCTTTAAAAAGCAGTAAAGTAACAGACCGCTACTATCGCTTTAATCCTCACTCAGGGCTCACGCTAGATAAACTGTAAAACCAAAACAATCCCAACGACTAGTACTAACGCGTAGAGAAATATTTTCCAAAGTGAAAATTGGCGAGTAGACCAATCAATACGGTCCTCTCGATCGGTTTGTTTAGACGATGCTTTAAATCGACCTAAGTAAAAGAAGATGGCCAGCGAGATGACCGCCATCGATCCAAATATGAGCGAATTAGCGTCCACTAGCGACTTCTCAATTTAGCCAGCAAACGCAACATCTCAAGATAGAGCCAAATGAGTGTGACCATCAAAGAAAATGCACCGAACCATTCCATATACTTTGGCGCACCCATCTCAGAGCCCTGCTCAATGAAGTCAAAGTCCAACACCAGATTCAATGCCGCAATAGCCACAACAAAGAGACTAAAGCCGATACCGAAAAGTCCATTGGAATGAATAAAGCCGATTCCACCAGAGCCAAACATGTTCATTACCATGCTGACAAGATACAACAAGCCAATACCCATGGTCGCAGAGGTAACCATCAACCGAAAGTTTTCAGTTGGCTTAACGATGCCAGTTTTATAGAGGAATAGTAATGATGCCAAGGTACCCAAAGTGAGACCCACTGCCTGAATGACAATACCAGGGTACTGCATTTCAAAAATACCCGAAATCGCGCCAAGAAATAGCCCTTCTGCCAACGCATACAATGGCGCGGTAATACCGGACCACTGTTTTTTAAATATGGTTACTAATGCAAAGATAAAACCAATCAAAGCGCCGCCAATTGCGAGGGGCATTACCGCGCCAGCATCACCACTTTGAAAAAATAAATTCCAAGTATAGCTCGCCGACAAAACTACCAATGCCAGCAGAATTCCCGTCTTATTAACCGTGCCTTGCAATGTCATCGTCTGCGAATCTGTCGCTTGAATGCCACTGGATGACCTATTTCCTTGTGCGCTTTGGCTAAAAGTGTCTGCCCTAAGAGCGGGATTACCTGAACGACCAAATGTATTTAATGCACCGTGCTTTGACATAACGAAACCTTAAAATGTAATTAAAATTGTGGGCAACAAGCAATCGATTGTCGCCGATGTTTAGATTTTAAGTGTAACAAATATAAAGCAGACCAACAGTGCTGATAGCCTTAAATTTGGCCTTGATCGGCCTCATACTAAAACTATTGATTAGCGAGATTCAATAAATCCTCATATTTTCACTACCGTTGGCTTACTCAGGTACTATGGCGAGCTCAACCAAAGCTCTAAAGGAGCGGCGTCAACATGGCATTAGGTGCAACGATCTGCAAGGCAGAGCTAAACGTAATCGATATGGATCGTCATTATTACCAGCAGCACAGTCTCACAATGGCACAACATCCCTCGGAAACTGACGAACGCTTAATGGTTCGACTATTAGCCTATGCCTTAAATGCCAATGAATTACTGAGTTTTACCAAAGGCTTGAGCACAGATGATGAACCTGACCTTTGGCAAAAAAGTCTCAGCAGTGAAATAGAGCTCTGGATTGAGCTGGGTCTACCCAGTGAAAAGCGTCTGAAGAAAGCCTGTGGCCGCGCCCAAAAAGTCATTGTCTACAGCTACGGAACTGGCTCTGCCGATCAATGGTGGAAACAATTAGAGCCCTTAGTCGCACGCTTTAGTAACCTCAGCATTTATCATATCGAATCAGAAGTGACCACCGAGTTAGCCAATACGGTGCAACGTAATCTCGACATTCAGGTCAGTATTCAGGATCAAGAGGTGACCTGGGACAATAATGGGCATTCCATCACCTTTACTCCAAAGATTAAGCTCTAGTAACGGCAATACCTTTTGTCGAGATTTCTCGGGTGTTAGTCATGATCTCTTAATTGTGCGGTCCAGAGTTGAAAGTAACGCCCTTTAAGCGACAGTAGTTCGCGGTGCGAACCCTGCTCAACCATAGACCCTTGGTCCAAAACAACAATCCTATCAGCATCAACAACTGTCGACAGACGATGGGCGATCACCATGCTTGTGTGGCCCTCAGAGATTTCCTGCAACGCAGATAATATTGAGCGCTCAGATTTACTATCCAGAGAGGAAGTCGCTTCATCAAAGACTAAAATGGGCGGCCGCTTGAGGATGGTTCTAGCGATAGCCACTCGCTGCTTCTCTCCACCTGAAAGTTTCAGACCTCGCTCTCCTACCACAGTGGCAGATCCTTGAGGTAGTTGGGCGATAAACTCTTCTAGATGCGCTAGCCTTATTGCCTGTAAGACATCATCATCGGATGCCTGAGGATCACCGTAGCGTATGTTTTCAAAAATACTTTGATTAAACAGCACAGTATCTTGAGGCACTATGCCAATTGCCCGACGCAGACTCTGTTGACTTACTTGGCTAACATCCTGGCCATCAATAGAAATACTGCCTGTATTAGGATCATAAAATCGAAACAGTAGTTTAACCAGGGTGGACTTGCCTGCTCCACTGGCACCAACGATAGCGACTTTTTCACCCGGTTGGATGCTAAAACTGAGATCTTTAATGATCTCACGGTCATCTCGATAGTGGAATGACACGTTGTTAAAATTGATGACGCCCTGGCTAATATTTAACTCAGGCGCATTTACAATGTCTTTGACTCCAGATGTGAGATCTAAAAGAGCAAACATATTCTCGATATTGGCCATTGACCCCTTGATCTCTCGATAGACAAAGCCAAGAAAATTAAGCGGTATAAATAACTGCATCATAAAGGCGTTAATTAAGACAAAATCACCTACGGACATGCTGCCCTCAACGACACGTACTGCAGCCAGCCACATCATGGAGGTCATGGCGACCGATATAATGAGCCCCTGCCCGGCATTTAGGCCTAACAAGGAAAGTCTATTTTTGCGCTTTGCCTCTTCCCAATCAAGTAGTGCCCCGTCATAACGATTAGCCTCATACTCTTCATTGGTAAAATATTTAACAGTTTCATGATTCAACAAACTGTCTATAGAGATGGTACTTGTTGCAGAGTCTGCTCGCGCCGCTTCACGAACAAACGCTGTTCGCCAATCAGTAGTCACCATGGAAAAAAGAATATATGAAACTACAGAAAACATCGTGATTGCGGCAAAGGCAATACCGTAGTTAAAGAAGAATATTCCAATGACTAGCGCTATCTCAATCAAAGTGGGGGCAATATTGAATACAAAAAATCGCATTAAAAAGCTAATACCATTGATGCCCCGCTCAATATCTCGAGATAAACCACCGGTGCGGCGATTGAGGTGAAAATCTAAATCTAACTTATGGACATGTTTGAAAACCTTTAACCCAATTTCAGTCATCGCTCTTTCAGTGACACGACCAAAAACTGTGTCTCGTATTTCTCCGAGGATAATCATTGAGAATCGAGCAAAACCATAGGCAATTACTAACGCTACCGGCACTAGTATTAGATTATTAGCTCCGTCTTGGGCCAGCCTATCAACGATGCTTTTTAGCAAAAATGGCCCAGAAACACTGGCAGCCTTGGACAATACCAAACAGACTATGGCAAGGGCTATACGCGCTTTATATTGCAGTAAATAGGGCCAGACAATTTGAAAAACCTTCCAGTTAATTTTTTGTTCAGCATTGTCACTATAGTCACGGGATCGCATAGATTGGCTCGTTTCAAAAAAAAGGGCTAGTGTTCACAGACGGTGAGTATAAAGTGGGCGTTGTTTTACTCCAAAGCATTTACTAAGTTTCGACCTTTATCTCACTAAAAATACTGAAGTACAGACTAACTGCGTCTGCAGTTGTATAACGAATAGTTCGTTGGGTTGTTGAGGCTGGCACTTGAACAGTCACAGTTGGTGTTGGATAATCCACTGGCAAAAATAATGGATTACAGGGCAACTGTTCATCGAGGTACACATTCGAATACAGATGATCCTAACGAGCACAGCGAGGTTAGTGTGATGAAACGACAGTCAGCTATTTTCGCCCTCTTAACCGCGGGATTAGCTTGGGGTACGACAGGAATCTATGTTCGCGTACTTGGACTACGCGGGTTTTCTTCCTTTGAACTTTTGGGGATACGCCTTTTAGTCGTATTCCTAATCTTATTACCCATCATCTTGATACTGCATCTGCGACAATCTCCGCAGACTAGCACCCTGACTTTTCTACAACGAAAAATTGCTCTTAAGGTCAGCGCCTTTATGCTGCTTTACTACCTGGGCGCCATCGTCGCGATTCAGCACCTACCTTTGGTAATGGCTGTATTGCTGTTTGGTTCATCTCCCTTAATCGCATGGAGCCTGAAACTCACTATGGAAAGGCGGCTCCCCATTGGAGCGGAACTGACTCAGAGTTTGGGCGTGTTGCTGGGAATGACCGGATTAGTCGGTTTGGCGCTAAGTAAACATACAGGTTCTGTGGCCCCAGCGGATGCGATACCCTTGATTGGCTACCTTGGCGGCATCACGGCGGCGGTGGTAACGGTAATCAATGCCCGAATTCTGCGCAGGGCCGCTGAACAGGCACCCTCATCATTGAGTATTTCAATGATAACAGCAGCATTAGGGACCCTACTGGCCCCATTATTATTTATTGATTCGGCCGACTTGTTGGCCCGAATCCAAGAAAGCTGGATTGCGCTACTAGGCTTCGGTACTCTGTCTACATTGATACCAGGCTTTGCCATCGCCCATGCTGCTTCACGACTGCCACCGACTGCCACATCGACAGTGTCAATCCAGCTTCAAGTGTGGACTGTTATTCTCGGCTGGATAATTTTAAATGAGACATTATCTGGAGTTCAAGTCGCAGCTGCGCTTGCAGTAATGCTAGGTACGGGTATCTGCTTATTGTATCCAGAACCACAAAATAGCAAGGCTTAGAGATTAGTAGTGTCAATGATCATCTGGAAACCAGACATTTTTTAAGACATTTTTTAGGGTATTTTGAATGACGAACAATTTACAAATTTATGATTATATTGTTGTGGGTGCCGGTTCTGCCGGGGCAATTGTAGCTTCACGACTGAGTGAGGACGCTAAATCGTCTGTGTTGTTAGTTGAATATGGTGGCACTGATAGCAGTATTTTCGTGCGCATGCCTACCGCGCTAGGTATTCCGATGAATACCCGTAAATATAACTGGGGATTTGAGTCTGCTCCCGAACCCTATTTAAATGATCGAAGAATGAACTGTCCACGCGGTAAGGTCATTGGAGGCTCTTCATCGATCAACGGTATGGTTTATGTGAGAGGCCACGCGCTTGATTTTGACGAATGGGAAACCCATGGTGCCACCGGATGGAATTACCAGAACTGCCTGCCTTACTTTAAAAAATTAGAGAACCATCAATGCATTACTAGTGAATACACCGGCAACGACGGGCCGATTGCGGTTAATAATGGTAATAACATGCGCAACCCCCTATATAAGGCATTTATTGATGCAGGTGTAGAGGCCGGATACAAAAAGACCGACGATTATAATGGTTATCGGCAAGAAGGGTTTGGACAAAAGTTTATGAATGTCGATGGTGGTGTGCGTGCGTCTACTGGCTACGCCTATCTAAAAAGTGCCAAAAAGAGATCTAATTTAACGATTTTAAAGCACGCCTTAGTGACAAAAATCACTTTTGACGGGAAAACCGCCACAGGAATTCAGTGCGAGATAGGCGGCCAAACTAAGATCTTTAAGGCTCAGCACGAAGTTGTGCTCTGTGCTGGCTCAATTGGGTCGCCTCAGTTACTGCAGGTGTCTGGGGTTGGCCCGAGAGAAACTTTAGCGGCGGCTGGCATCGATCTGGTGCATCACCTACCCGGGGTTGGTGAAAACCTACAAGATCACTTGGAATTCAACTTTCAATATCGCTGCAAACAACCTATCACGCTTAACAGCGAGCTAAATGTATTCAAGAAAGTCTTTATTGGTGTCAGATGGCTGTTATTTAAAACAGGTTTAGGCCGCACCAATCATTTTGAATCATGCGCATTTATCCGGTCCAAAGCCGGTGTGAAATGGCCTGACATCCAGTATCACTTTTTACCAGGTGCGATCAGCTACGACGGCACTGTTGCCTTTAAAGGGCACGGGTTTCAGGTTCACTCTGGGCACAACAAACCCACCAGTCGAGGTCATGTGCGCGTTGTCTCAGGTGACGTTAAGCAGCACCCGGACATACAATTTAACTACTTGGCCACAGAAGAAGACAAGCAAGGCTTTCGCGACTGTGTGCATCTAACACGGGAAATCATGCACCAACCTGCCATGGATGCTTTTCGTGGTGAGGTTATTCAGCCAACAGATGATGTACAAAGCAACGAGCAAATAGATGCCTTTATCCGGGAGGCCGTTGATAGCGCCTACCACCCTTCTTGTTCTTGTAAAATGGGCGTCGATGCTATGGCCGTTGTAGATCCAGAACTTAAAGTACATGGCCTCTCGAACATAAGAGTTATCGACTCTTCGATATTCCCTATCATCCCCAATGGTAATTTAAATGCACCCACTATGATGGTAGCAGAACGGGGAGCTGACTTAATAAAAGGCAATATACATCCTCCATTAGCAGTGGCAGTATATACAGATGAACACTGGCAAGAACGGCAAAAGGAAGGGATCGCCAAAAGGCCACGCTGAATGTATCTAAGGTTGTTGGGGTAGCTTAATCATTTTAGTTATCGACAAGACCGCTAAACACTTTGCCTACAAAGGTCCTGTGATTAATGACAGTCGCTACGCAAGACAACAAAATGGACCTAAGCCTCACCTCAGGTAGTGAGGAAGTTATCGGCCCGTTAACCGAAACAGTTCAAACCGCCAGCCATATCATATGGGACACGGTTGCCGCTAACCTCCCCAGAGACTTACATTGGCAATTTATTCTTGTGACTCTAATCATTGCATCTATTATCTGGCTCATTAGAGGTGGCCGCGGATCCCGTGATGCCGCTGGGCGGGAGAGAAAAGCTAATTTTCTGCAATTTGTGCTTCCTAAAGATATTTATACTCATGTCTCTGCCCGAGTGGATATCTGGTTATGGGTCACCGAGCGTCTGCTGCGCCCATTATGGGTCGTTGGCTTACTGGCGACCGTCGGTCCCAGCACAGAAACTGCCGTTATTGGCGTTCTGCAATGGACGCTAGGAGCAACGCCTGAAATAGCCGTTAATTACGGGTGGATGTTGCTGTACAGCCTAGTTACCTTGCTATGCTACGATTTTGTCTTCTTTTTGATTCACTACACCATGCACAAAGTGCCGGCTTTGTGGGCTTTGCACAAGGTGCACCATTCAGCAGAGGTACTAACACCGCTGACCCGATATCGAGAGCACTTTTTGGCAGGACCCATTTGGGCCGCAGGTGGCGCGTTTAGTTATGGTCTGGTCGGAGGGCTGTTTGCTTGGTTATTTAATGGTGGAATTATTGCTGCAACATTATTTAACATCGGCTTCTTTGCCTTATTATTCGGCTTTAACGGCTCTTTTCGGCATTATCATGTGCAATTTAATTATCCGCGGTGGCTTTCTTTATGGCTGCATAGCCCGGCAATGCATCATGTTCATCACAGTTATTTACCGCAACATTGGGACGCGAACTTTGCCGCCGTAACCAGTATTTGGGACCGATTGTTTGGCACCCTTTATATTCCTCAGAAAGACGAGTACACACCCTGGGGGATCGGGCCCGATACTCAATCTGAATATCGCTCTTACTGGCAAAATACCATTGGTCCTTTTAATGACTGGTACAGGATGCTACTAAAGGGAAATTCACCCCAAGCCGGCGCCACAAAAGCGGGTGATATCGAACAAAATTAGCTGCCCCACCCTTTTAAGAGACAAAAAAAGCCCTCTATTGAAGAGGGCTTTTAGCTTGAAATATTTATTGAACTCGAATCATTAAGTCATCTGAGTGCTCTAGAACATCAAGCTTCATATCAGCCAACTCATTCTCATGAATTTCGCTAACGGCTTTAACTTTATTAGCAAAATCAGCATAACTGTCATAACCACAGACAAAATACCAAGCCTGCTCTGGCCCCCAGATATGCTCCATCATATTACAGCCACCAAAGGCAGTATCATATGCGCCAAATAAAATTGCAGCATTAGCTCTTTTCTGATTGTCAGTTAGATACGGACCAAAGGTAAAAGACGCCATCAGGACATAAGGTGTCATTTTAGTGAGGTTTTGTTCACTAACAGCAACTAAGTTGTCGCTGTGGTCGCCATAAAGCTGCCTGGTCGCCCTGCCAGCGGGTTCACTGCTATCATTAATTTCAGCAAAGTGCTCCCAGCTATCAAAAAAGCAGTATGAATAAAACGCTCTATCTCCGCCAAACTGATGACGTAACAACCCACAAGCGTTGTATCCTTCCTGTTCCATTAAGTCGACATTCTTTTTTAGGCTGGCCGCCATCCGGTCTGCATTGGATCCTGCGGGCATTGTGTAAGACGACAAATATGCAAAGTTATTCCCATGCATCTTTTGGGCTTGCTCGCCTTCTTCATGATGAGCGCTGTAGGTAAAAGCGCTTACAGTAAGTAATGATAATAAAATAAGTATATTTTTCATAATTAATCCTCAAAGTCTGATGCTTGTGTTTTATGAACTCCACCATAGCTAGCTGGAGAATAATGAGCACTACTTAACACCCAAGTACCCCCCTCTTTAACCCAATTCATGCTTACTCTTGTTCTATAATCGCTCATTTTGCCATTGTTACCGACCATACCTTCCGAGTAAAACCTTACATGTACCACATCATCCGCAATAGCTGTCGCTTCTGGATAGTAATACTGAGTAATCGCATCACCACTCTTTTCCCAACCTTCAAGAGTTTGCTTTGCCTGTGGCTTATGGAAACTGCCATCAGAGTTAGTATCTAAGGTTCCGGCTTTACTGGACATCGCTATAACAGTTTTAAAATCTCTAGTATTTCGCGCATCCATGTAGGCTGATAACGCCGTCAACACCTCTGTTTCACTTGAGCCAGCAACGCTAAAAGAGCTAATGCCCATAATTGCTACCATCAATGCTAATTTTAACTTTTTCATTCGTTACCCCTTTTATAAAAAGTTTATATAACAATCATAAATTGAGTCAGCTAAGCCGCTATGCAGCTAACTCACTGACATACCCTATCATGTCTATGCACGCTTGAATACATGACAGCCGTCTGCTAGTCTTTTGATTCTACTCAAACTGATAAGAAGGATAAATCATGAAGCAATTTAGCTTAGCATTAACTGTTCTAATATCACTTTTTCACTTAAGTACTACCGCGCAAGATATGACTTTAACTGACACCACATTCGAAGGGAATTTCCAAATCGACTCCACCTTCACCCGAGATGGAGGTAAAACATTTGAAGTTTCTGCATCTGGAGAAGCCGGGCCTTATGGGCGCGCTTATCTGTCGTATGTCTTTACTGACAAACAGAGTTTAGGCGTAGCTGGCGAATTTACTGGATTCGCCTGGACTCAAAATGGTGAGGAGGTTGTAACAGCGACACTGCAAGGTGCCTATATCAAGCAAGGCAAGGTATTTAAAATTTACACTTTTGACCCGACAAGTACAGGAAAGCTGAATTTTGCAACGGGGATAGTAGATTTTGTGGGTAAAACTATAAACTTTAAAGTTGCTGAGGTTGATACCAGCTTATAAATGGTTTTTCTGGCCTCAACATTTTAACAAATGTTGAGGCCATCCAATTTGTCACCCTTCCTAGACCACAAAACAAACTCTGGTCAAAATCACTATCAGCTCTTATCAATTGCAATCTCAGTCGTAGCTT
>Ga0308019_10000781_pt1 | contig 19810 bp, 11 predicted proteins | sample Neamet284_FD_203135 | JGI IMG/M metagenome (GOLD analysis project Ga0308019, IMG submission 203135) | Marine microbial communities from water near the shore, Antarctic Ocean - #284 | ecosystem: Environmental > Aquatic > Marine > Unclassified | place: Southern Ocean | collected 2014-10-01 | reverse complement strand
GACCTTGATGGAATAAGAAATATCAAGCTTAATTGTATGCTGTTGAATTGGTCTCCTGAAGAGCACGGACAGGCTCAATTCCGACGCTCTTTTGCATCATCTTTGATTCGTTCAAGAATATCTTTCGGGCCAAGTACAGGCTTCAAATCGTGAAGTATTTTCTTTGATTTTTTATCGACCTTTTTCGGCATATGCAATTTGAGAAGAACAATCACATCGCCTCGTCCACTGCCTCTGCTTCGTGGCAAGCCTCGTTTCTTAATTTCAATCGTATCGCCCGAATTCGAATACGGTGGGATTTTGATGACTAATTCCTTTCCGTCAATGTGCTCTAACGTCACACTGGTGCCCAATACAAGGTCGGTATAGCCAAGTGGAAGAGACATGATTAAATCTGAAGTTGAGCGTTCATACCAAAGGTGCTGGTCAATGTCAATCTCGATGAATAAATCACCGTCTTGACCTTTGCCTTGAGGTGCTGGCTCTCCTTTTCCACGCATGCGTAGGCGAGTTCCTGCTTCTGCACCAGCAGGGATATTGAAACGAAGTGTTGTCGATTTGATTTCCTTGCCGTTTCCACGACAAGGACTACAGTTTTCATCAATTTGATGACCTGCTCCCTTACATCGAGGACAATCACGAACAACATCTTGGACAAAGGGTCCAACTTGCTGACGCATTCGAACACGACCTTGGCCACTGCAATCGCTGCAATCTGAGATGTTTCCATCTTTGGCGCCAGTTCCAGCACACTTTGTACAAGCGACAGGAAGTTCAACTTCGACTTCTTCTGTGCTTCCGGCATAGATCTTTTCGAGATCAACGGTATGAAACATGCGAATATCGCTACCACGTCGTCGTGAACTTTGACCGCCGCCACCACCGCCCCCGCCACCAAAAATGTTGGAAAAGAAATCACCGCCCATTATGTCTTCTAAATTGATGTTAAATCCGCCACCACCAAATCCACCAAACGGTGAACCTCCAGCACTACCGTGGCCAAATCGGTCAAATTGGGCACGTTTTTCAGCATCAGAAAGTACAGCATATGCTTCTTGAATTTCTTTGAATTTGTTTTCAGCGTCATCTTCTTGGCTGCGGTCGGGGTGATACTTTCGTGCAAGGCTGCGGAACGCATTTTTGAGGTCAGATGATGAGGCATCTTTGGCCACGCCTAAGACTTCATAATAATCTCGCTTTTCCGACATAGCACTCACCCAACAAAACGAGGGGTATCAAGGACCTCTTTCAACATCTCGCTTGAGAAGGCTCTTTTTAAGCATCTAAACCACATTGAAGACAAAACTGCTCTGACTGTGGAATAACTGCATTACAACCCCTGCACAACGTGCCTGTTGGAGATACAATGACTTCGGTTGGTTTGGATGTTTCGTATTGAGGAATCGACAGCATGGCCATCGATTCGATACTTTCGGTCGATTGCTCGGCCGGCGCATTGGAATCAAAACCGTAGACCTTTTGGGTTTGGGTTTGGGTTTGGGCGGAATCAACGACCGTATCCCCGGTCTCAGACATGACCGATTCCACTTCCCCATCATCTGTCATCGAAGTGAGGGTGAGTTCAGAATCATTCGAAGTTGAGACACTTCGCAGAGGCGCAACTGGACGTTGGGCTGTGACTGGTGCGGCAGAAGCCGCAGCACGAAGAGCGTCCTGTCGCTTTTCTTCACGTCGTTGATCAGCATCTCCTCGGCCAAAAACCCGGCTTAACATATCAAGAAATGAATCCATCGGGGAGTTCTTACGGGTCGCACCAATGGTCGAATCAACCACTTCGTCATCAAAAGTTTCAGTTCCAGTCATTCTTCGGTTGGCTTTTCGTATTCGTTCAGATTCAAGCAAAAGGTCGACTTCAACTCTTTCGTCTTCACCAATTTCGAGTTCCGGAAGTTCATTATCGATACTGGATACTTGTTGTTGAAGTATTCTTTCTCCTTCCGGACTGAGGTTGCTGTCGAGTTGTACATCTGTTTGCCAAACACCGGCTTCTTCTGCTTCGTACACTTTTTTCATCGATTTCATTGCCTTCGAACGATGGAATTCATAGTCACGGACAGTACGAGTTTTGCGAAACAAAAGTATACCGAGAACGATACTGATTCCGTACCAACCATACATGAGGTTCGGTTCAAGCTCAAACATATCTTTGAGGGGAGTCACTGTGAAATGTGTCACACCCATGAGAAGTAACGGCAGCACTGCCACTCCTCGGGCTGTTGCAGTTCGCTCAGACACCATTGTACTCATCCCTCGCTTCAATCGTTCACTCAAGTATGTTGCCGTCTCTTGTATGACCCTGCATCATCGATCACTGGACGCACGGCCTTTACGAAGAAGACCATCAAGCAGTCCAATGGAAAAACTTGAATGAAGCATTATCAAACAGAACGGAACTCCGAAGAATGGTGAAATACGCTTGGACATGATACTACTACGAAGACCTTCAATCATGAGAACTGCCAAATAACAACCGGGTAGAATCAAAGCCAATCCAGTTTGCAAAAAGCAGAGCGAAAGTGTTGCTAGCAGACCAAACCAAGGCAAAAACTCACGAGCACTCACCCGCTTAGGATGCTTTCGCAAAACTTTCATTCTCCAGAAACCATACCTATGGCCCATTTTCCACCACTTCAGCAAACCCGAACGTTTCACCATGTGAACACTGGTTGCAGGTGTACGATGAATGCCAAAACCTGCTTCAAGAAGGCGCATTGAAAGGTCACTGTCTTGGCTGGTAATGTAGGATGCATCCCAACCACCAATCTGTTCCAATGCCAAGCGAGAATGCATGGCGAAGGCTGGAGTGTTCGTTGGACTTGAGGTTGAAAAGGTGTCGAATTGCCCACTTCCACTTCCGAGTGGTGAAGCAAGCGTCCGTTCAATCCAAGCCTCGATGATTCCGTGTTCACCAACCCTTGGCTTCACTCGGATGCCAACAGCAGCCAAAGGTAGAGGCGTTGTTGATTCAATACGTCTCCATTCCTCCAATCGGATTTCGAGATGTTCGGGATCGACTGTGGAATGGCCAATCATTTCAACGGTGTACTCAATCGAATCAGGAAGCAGCGTGAGAGCGAGATTACGTGCTTCAGCAACATGTTTTTTCGGATTGGAATGCAATTCAATCGTTGGGCCGTTCACTTTTTTACTACGACCAATGGCTTTTGACACTTCATCGCAGGTCGAATCTTCTGAACCACCATCAAGTACCAAAATCATATGCTGTTCTGAAGGCAGAGTTTGAGCAATCAATGAATCCAAACAGGCGCCAATGTATGCTGACTCATTCAAGACTGGAATGACAGATGCAATCAACGGTTCTGCACCACTCATAGCATTGCCAACATGACTTTGACTTTCACCTCTTCGCCTTTTTCCTCCATGAAAGGCATGTTCATGTGCAAGCGATGGTTGGCGAGTTCATGCAAGACCCAATGCTTCGGCTCAACGGTGTCAATGAAAACTTGCGTATCCTCATTGAAACTGAGTTGCGTGGTGCAGACTCCCCACAAAAGGTAAAACAAGCAGTCTTGGCAATATTCCCCGAATTCCCAAGAGAGAATGCCTCCGATGAACCAACACTTGGAAAAGCAAGCAATGAGACATGGAGTGCTGAACAAATCTCCCTCGAAACATTCTTGAAATTGCTCCACGACTACCGCATACTCGACACTGCATTGGATGCAATGACCGTTAATTTTGATGGGCAGAAAACTCAATTTCGTCTCTTGCGCCAGGCCGCTATCGCTGGAAAAGTAGCCTTTCCTCTACCGAATGAACAACCTCTTGGAGGGGTTATCACAGTCACACTGGAAGGAGAACATCTTGGAGATTGGCTCGAAGCTGCAACTTGGCATAAAGGTCGAGACATTACCCCACGATCGATCAAAGATGACAACGCCATGGGTGAAGATGGTGAAGCGGTTACTTGGTTGTAGGCAAGTACGACGTTTGTATCATCCAATCGACAACTGCCTCATCGTTTCCCAGCCAGTCAAGAGGCGTTGTGTCTGTTAGTGTCCGTAAGGCAATTGCATCATGTGCCGTCCACAAATCCTTGTCCTCAAAATGAGGAGAGGCACCATCGAAAGAGGTCGGTAAGACATGCAAAGCAATGTCGATCTCCTTGAGCGAATGATACCAAGTCCCGACTGGTTTTTCACATACAACATGCCATCCGAATTCTTCTTTAATCTCCCGTTCTAAAGCCTCAGTCAATGTTTCACCAGGCTCCACTTTCCCTCCTGGAAACTCCCATGCCCCAGCATGTTTTTCGGTTGGTGAACGTCGAGCGACGAGGTACTGATCTTTTTGTGAAATCAATGCTGCAACGACTGAAAGCACTGGTCGATGCATCATACGCTGAATCAGTTCTTTCACCAATTCGAGAGCCGATGAAAGTGGACACTTTTCAGGCGATGGGAGATGGAGAAATATGCATGGAATCGTTTGTTCTTCATCACTTGAGGTTGAGTCGAGAGCTGAAAGGGTACGATACAGAGTCTCGTTACAGAGGTATGTCCCTGCATCAACCGAGAGTTCGCATTCGGTCGGCCAACCCTGGTTCATCCACGATTGTGCTGGCGCTGTGACTGAGAAATCGCCTTGGCCAGTGATGACTTGTTCCCTTATTTGCCGACCCTTATTATCGGGTATTCGCATGTCGATACGATCTTGAGCAAGCGTTTCTAGACGAGGTATTCGACATGATTCACACAACCCAATATGGAGGATTGCATCCCAATGCTGACCTTGGTGAAGGGCTGATGCAATTTCTGTTGAGCCAGCCTCATCGACTGAGAGAACACGTGTTTCAATTGAGACATCATGAGATTCAACAGCATATTGACGTAGTTCTGCCCAAGGGTCTTCCATTCGAATTTGAGATGGTAGTTCTTTCACCAGTTCACTCGAGATGTTACGCTTGTGAGTTCCAAATGCCTCAAAACCAGTCACCAGTATCCGAGCCATGCCGTTGCCTTGTCATGGGGGTTTTTGATACTCGTGCCGATTGAATACCCGTCATCTTGACAAATAGGAACCAACTCGACGATATTGTGGGGAGTATGGAAGCACATTCAGAAATGACATTTATTCTCCCAGACGAAGAGGAGAAAAAGGGTATTCTTGAATGGCGCCTTATTCGATTATCTCGTGAAATATTGAAAGAAATTACTTTTGGAGTCGGCGCGTGGGGAACTTTGCGACCGCTGATTATAGCGCTCCTTGCATCAATTCCGTTCCTCTTCCTTGGACAACATTTCAATCGACAGCATCGCAAAGCCTTTGATTGGATGATACTTCAAATTCCACTTGCACTTACCATCGTTCTTTGGATAGGATTGTGGTTTTACTCGATCTTTGATGCGTGGCGAGAAGCAACGAAGCAAATTGCGTCGAAATCGGACTAAGGTTTCCACAATTGGTCTGTGCACGAAATTGTACCATCGGCTAAACCTTGCAAATCTTGTTTGTCGTCATCATCAAATTCGGTCGGCAACTCATTATCGAAGAAATTCGCAATGCTTGAGGATTCAATTGCCCAATACATCACTGAATCTTCGTTATTTGAATGGCCAGGATGGGCGCTGTCCTCGTGGTCTGCGGGTGATGTGTAGACCGTATTGACCAAACCTAAGAGATGGCCAAACTCGTGAACAAGAACACTGTTTTCTATTTTTTCAGCAGAAGGACGGCGGAGGAAGTTTTCAGAATCATCGATTGAATCTTTGAAGATCGAAATGGTCGATGCATCGACTGCCACTCCAAGCACACTGCTATCCTCATAGGCACCAGCTGGGAAGAGAACTTGCCAATAAAGGGTCGAACCATCTCTTGGATCATGATTCTTTTCTTCCCATCCAGAGACACGCACATCATCCGCACTCCAAATGTCTTCATTGGTAAACTCAGTCTCAGTGAATTCAATTTCGATGCCGGATGGTTTGTTGCAAACTGATTCAAGTCGTTCTTTCAACAAATCTGTCGATGATGATTCAGGTTTGTACCCTGGTTGATAATCAATTTCAATCACCATCGAAGTATAGGTTGAATCATCAAGGCAAGCCAGTGTTAGTCCGCCAGGGATTCCATGCATTGAGCCTAAATTAGCAAGACGGTCTGCGCCAAGACAACCTGAAAGCATTGGGGATATGAGAACAATAAGGAGTCCGAAGCAGATACGAACGCTCTTCTCCATGGTGTGCGGTAGAGGTCGCTATTTTCAAACCCATTGCTCACCAGTCTTCTGGGAGTTCGAGCGGAGAGAACAATTGACCTGGACCTTTGGCTTTGGCCAGTTGGGTGCGTGAAAGGGCTTCCCATGGGCGCAGTGCCAGTAATCCCTCTGCCAAGGAAGCATCAATTTCGACAAGTGTTACACGGACAAGTGTTGCCAAAATATCCATTCGATCTGCATCTATGATTTTAAATATTTTTTCAAGATCAAAACTAAACTCATCGTCATTTCCTTCAGGTGTTTCAATTGGCCAGGGATGAGTCACTGTTTCAGGGAATGTTTGCTCTGTGGCCGTAATATGTTCATCCAATGAGCGAGAAAGACCTGCAATATGCTTGCTTAGTACGAGACTTACTTCAATCAAGGGCATACCTAATTGATTGATCAGATTGACCATACGTTCTTGCAAAGTCACCATGCCATCAACAGCCGAAGCCTTTTCGTCAGTCATTAGAACAACTCACTTTTTCATTGCTTCAACGAATTGCCATCCGAAATGGCTCCATTGTTCCTGAGTCCATCCTTGGGGCAAACCTGTCGGTGGGATTGGAGGTGGTGCACGCACAGTTTCGGAAGGTGTGGGTGCCACAACTGGTGCTGGAGCCGCTTGAGGTGAAGGGATTACTAATCCACTTGGTGGAGGTATGTTCAGATCGATTTGAGGAAGCGTCTTTGAAAGATTTAACTCTTCGAGAACTTCCTCAGTTTGGTCTTCTGCACCGGGCTCTAATTCACCCGAACGAATCCGACGATTCATAACGAGCAACCACATTGCAAGGCTGAGAGAAACAAGTGCAATCAGGTAGAGTACTATACTGAAAGTTCCTTCCTGTGCTTGAAGGGCAAGGGCGGCACCATCACGAATAGTTTCTTCTTTGACCAGTAACGGGTCGAGGGTTTTCCGGTCCATTTCTACATCATCAACTAGGACAAGAAGGCGGAATTCAATATTTTCACCTGCTTTGACATTGGCGGTTGTTGGAAGGGTGCCCGTAACTACAGCACCCGCACTGGCAACAAGGTCGATACGTGCAGTATCTCCCCAGAAACCTCCATCGACTGCTCGTTGCAAGACAAAGGCCACATTCCCTTTGCCTCCAAGGTTTCGCACTTCGAAGTCGAGTCCTACAACTTGTTCAGAAATTGGACTTGGGTCATCCCATGAAAAAGAACTGGTCGCTGCATCCAAGTCAATACTCGGTCCAAGCAAAGCCAGGGACCACGATGCGATTGGTTCATCGATTGAATTACCAAATGTGTTGAATGGATTACCTGCAGAGTCAGAACCAGAAACCCACACATCGACCATGTAGGATGGTAACAGTGTCGTTGAGCCTGAGTCTGTCAGGTCGAGATTACCTGTCCAGAAGAATTGATCCCCGAAAGGTGTCGTATCTGGCAAAGGCACACTGCCCCGTGAAATCGATGCTTCACCTGCACGAACTCGATAATGCAAGACAACTGGTTTGTCGAGATCAAATCCATGGTTATCGACCGTTTCAAGCATAACAAGGAGATCTCCGCAAGCACCAATCGAAAGTTCGGAACCGGCAGAAACTTCATTCAATGAAATAGCAGCAATATTCGGTCGTGAACTATCGACTGCTAATCGAACCCTTTGAATTGATGGTGTTTCATCCATAGCCAAACCAGGTAAATCATTGAGTTCAAGACGCAGGTCAAGATGGCCAGAAGGAACTGATGGAATCAGCAGATCAAGGCTAAACTCTCCATCATGCCGAGTTGATGTTTTCCATGTGTTGTCGTAGTCTCCGAAAACAACATCAAACGCACCAGGTGGTGCAGGTGTTTCATCTTCAGAGAAGAGTACTCTGCCATTGACACGCAATGCTTGTCCAGCACCGATGAGTGTTTCTTGGAAGTCCGAATTATAATGATTGGTTCCATCTCGTAATTCAACAGCACGGATATGGCCTTCCATCGTATCAAACCTAAAGTCATTATCAAGGCTCCATGCATCGTTCCCTAAGCCAGCAGTTGCTTGGAAACAGGGTTCTTCTTCACCTACATTACAAGGTAAATCTGTCACCAGAATCTTTGGGGTGATTTTAGTTAATCCATTGGAATCAAAGGATTCAGGGAAGGTCCAGGTCAATTGGAATCGTGCAAGGATTTTGATAATACTGTTATTATTTTCATCAATTTCAACGCTTGAATAGAGGTTCGAAACAGCAATATTTGCAGATCCCGATTCAATGATGGTAATTGGGTTTCCATCTGTGCCTTTGGTAAGAGAGATGAAGATGGATGTTTCATCATCATTGAAATCGCCACCAAGTGCGAGTTGAATGTATTGAATGTCTTGCCAACCATTACGGTCAGAAAGTAGGATTTGGGCCGTATATGGAATGCCTGGATGGAGGGGTGCTTGGTCATCATGACCAAGAATGGTAGAATTGTCAAGGTCGAGTTCTGGTTCAAATTCAACACGTATTTGATACGTACCCAAATCATTGTCCCATTCGGGAACAACTTCACCCGGAACATATCCGCATGCGATGTTACTGTCAGGACAGACTGGTCCACCACCCATTACAATGACATTGTCTTGAGCATCTTTGCCCGATACAAAGTAAGAAACACGTTGACCATGTTGAAGCATCGAATCATCAATCAAACCATCAAAGATATTCAGTCCACCTGTTTGTGTATCAGGTGAAGTAAGCGTTTTCAATTCATATTCATCAGAATTTGGTAGACCATCAAAGTTGTAATCACTGCAACCAATTGATTCGCTCGCTTTGCATCCAATCCAATAATTGAGAGTTACTTGATTCGGTGGATCGACTGAATCTTGAATCACTATGCTAATTGCTTGACCACCCGGTGAAGGAGGGCCTGCATGACGTTCGCTTCCATCACCTGGAGTAGATGAAAGTACCAGAGGCGAGTTTCCATCGAGCACAAGTCGGATGGTATTGTATCCAGGGTTTGCATAGACTGAACCGTTTTGCATCTGGATTGCCTCGACATAGAAGACCATGCCACCAGGAGCTGACTCAAGGGGTGAGGTGAACGTAATATTGTATTCACCAAACGCAGGGTTTTGTTCTTGAGCCAAGACTGTCGGTTCTCCAATTGGGTCACCATCATAGGTTACATTTTGTCCGAGTACTCGTAAAGCAAACTGGCCTGCCAACGGAGTGAGTTGTGAATTTTGGAAATGTATAGTCCCTGTAAACGAGAGGTTGAAACCACCACGAACCCAGTCTTGGGAGTAGAGTTCTCGGCCTGTTTCTTCAAAGACACGTAATCCATCCAATTGGATATCATTTTCGACAGTTATGTCCAAATCTTCGGTTTCCCAAGCAGCGACTGCTTGACCTAAATCATCGTCAACAGAGATGAGAGCTTGCATCTTGTATTCATCATCCCATTCCCATCCAACTGAAACTGGCATACGGATGGAAACCATTCCGAGAGAATCGATGGTCGATGTGCAGTTGGCTACATCGAATTGGACAATACCTCCTGCATCACTAACCACCGAGCAAGTATCTCCTCGTTCCCAATCGAATGCAGGGTTTTCTCCATACGAATTATTGAGAGCGATGAGTGCACCAGTAACTCGGTCTACTTCATCACCTGGAGCGATACGAACCTGAAGGTTTCTGTACACTCCATCTGGAGAGAGCAGGCCACCTTCTAACGAGGCATCAATCGCATGACTTTGCATCTTGTAAGCAATGTCAATGTTTGAGATTTTAACTCGTCCAGATGAGGCTGCTTTCACTGCAATTGGAATCAATACATCGCCATCCCCGTTCTGAGGTATGATGGAGTTAAACGCTTGAACAAGCGTTGGTTGCAACTTTACATCAATGCTGACCAGGGAATCATCACTTGCAATTACAGCAGACTCATTCAAGAAGAGAAGAGATTCCCAATCCCAAATTAGATCGTTACCAATATCCAATTTTGGACGGTCAGGGTATCCTTCCTCATATTCCATTATGATTGAATCTACAAGGGGTGACAAAGAAGTATCTGATGTTGACAAACTGACAGCATACCGAATAGTATTGCCAGCCTCAGTTGATGGGAAACTTACTTCTTGATTGTTCAATGCTGGAAGCCAGGTTGAACCGTTGTCGTTTGAAACTTGAACTACAAGAGAAGTTCCTAACGGAACGTCAGCAATCCAATTTGGTTTCACTTTACCGACTTTGGTACCCGTGGTAAAAGGCGGAGATGTCCAACTGCCCGAAGGTGCATATTCGGTTGAATATTCAACATCGACCCACCATGAAACTGCTGTTGAGCCAATTAATTGTGCTTTCCACACCAATTCCGTTCCTGGGTAAGAGAAGTGAATAGTTGAATTGGATTCAACGGGTTCCCAATGGGTGCCATTATCTGCCGAAACCCAATAATCAACACGGTCACCAATAGAGGCTGCAGACGAATATGTTTGCACATTGACGCTTACAATCGGATCTCCTGATTCCGTCACTGGACCAATCCAGGTTGTGGTTCCAGGGGCCGGTGTGGTTTGGTATTGCCATCCAGTTCCGTATTCACGGTAATGAAGGGTTGCTGAAGACCAACTGGAATATCCGCAGTCAACTGTTACGAATCGTGAACCGTCAAATTGGAGCCCATATCCGAGTGCAGAGAGCAAACGTGTTCCAGATTGCGGGACCAATGAAGTGGAAGTACCAGAAATAGTCCAAGCTTCAAGTTGATCTTTATCTTGGCTCGAAGTACCTTGCTGGCAACGCATAAAGAAGGTGCTTTGATTCATTTCTAATCCACGAACTTGCTGTCCGGACTTTCCACATTCCCAAGCACTACCTGAAGAGGAGGAATAGGAATACATGTCTTGTCCACGGGTGTATTGACCGTTAGGTTGGTCACCAAAGGTGTAAGGTACGATACGGCGTTGAGCGTTGTGAACAATCCAAACATCCTCAGTTACTCGATCATAAGCAATTGCGGTATAGTCCGAATATTGTGGTGAGACATCATAGGAATCGATACATTTCCAGGTATCATCTCTCGAGATGTCCATTTCGAGAACACGGTGGTATTGTGTGGGAGCCGATGAAGAGTAATGGTATCGGTAGCCAGAGAGAATAGCAAACATTCGTTCATCATCGGTAATGGTCCAATCACGGAAACCGTAGATTCCATAATAAGAACTGGGATGGAGTGAGGGGAGGGTGCATTGACCTTGGTCTAACGTAATCACTGATTCTCTTGTTGCATTATTTGGATAAAGGCGATGGACTATATTCTGGAAGTTTGAAGAACTCCATGTCGACATAAAAAGCCAATCGTGATGCTTTAGAATGGCACCTTGACTTTGTTTCATTAGACTGGATGAAGTTTTGAGTGTTTGTTGTGAAAACCTGCTTTCAGTCGAATTCGAAGTGTGTGGTTGTCGAACTGCGTACGAACCGTTGTCGAGCCATGCGTCTGATGCTGAATTTTCAAGTTCATCATAACCATGTGGGAAAAAAGAACTCGAACGATTCGAAAATGCCAGACTCAGTTCGCCACTCCGTGTATCAGTAGCGGAAGTTGTACCTTCAATCCAATCGCCACGGTCATCGGTAACTGTTTGACTCCATCCAGTGGCAGATGCACCGGAAAGTGTCAATGAAACTTCGGTAACCAAGGCACCCTTTGGCAGAGAGACCATTGCCCCTGCATCCGGGTTTGCTCCTTGATAGAGGGCAACATATTCACTTGAACCATCATGGAGAGAATAAATGTGCCGAGACACACCTGCAGCATCAGCAGAACCTACGACAACATCTGCCAGTGGTCCCATAGGAGAGAGTACCATTATGGAAAAAAGTATGAACATTATTCCGCGGCCATTGGATAAATCATTCTTCATGTAAGCCCCCCTCTTTGCTCCTTAGAGCCCTTGGCCTTTGAACCATACGCTTACTGGTCATTGAAATTCAGCCTGTCTGACGTGAATCATATCGAATTGGAGAGGAATCACCGCGAACTCCATCGTCTTCATCGTCATGGACTTCAAACCAATCAACCATCCAATCTCCATCCGTATCCCAATTCATAGGATCTGAGCCTTCAGCAATGTGGTCATTATCTACATCGAGTAAATACCATCCGAATTCATGTTCTCCAACTGCTCGAACTGGTGCAGTGTTTGGAGACCCAGCATAGTAGATCTCCCAAGCATCTGTTCGGTTTCCAGCTAAATATATTTCATCATCACTCGAATCAAGGACAAGGAAATTAGCATCCTTGTCATCGACTAAATATGCAAAGCGTATATCCTTTGCAAAGGATTTATCCATTTTCAAATAATTTTCTGTACTCGAACCGGTCGAATCAAATTTCAATAAAGATGCACGCAATTGCCACCATTCAAGAACAATCTCTCCGTCATAAATCATACCGCTAAGACGAACAGCATTCGGTGACGAGAGATCCGAATCTGTGATTGCATAAAATTCTTGGAAATTCGTATAGGGTTCATAGACGCATCCAGCACCTGTACAATCCCAATTCCCATCTTGGTCGGGGTCATAATTCGCATCGACAGGATCAGCAGGATTCAAGGTGAACCATGTTGAGGATAAGTCTGGTCGTGAGAGGATTCCTTCAGAGCCTTGTTGCGATAATGGCAAGCAAGAATTCGTATCAGTCGAACATGGACCACCTGTTGTAGCATCAATCCAAACGACTTGTATTTGCAAAAAGGTACTGAAATTATCGTTTGCTTCATTCCAACCTTTGGAATATTCATACCAATCAGGCAACATATCCCCATCAGTATCATTATCACTTGGATTAATTCCATACTTGAACACTTCACGCCCATCAGAGAGGTTGAAGTCTTGTTGATGGTAGACAACTACACCATTCGAGACGACCGTCGAATAGGCGATACTGTCTTGATCGGTATCGTTCATATCAGGACGGGTTGAATTATCCCACTCCATCCAATTAGTGAATGGCAAATCACCAAGACCGGATTGAATAATTGAAGTTCCTGGTGTGAACACTCGATTGTCCCAAGTTCCTTGTTGGGCAGGTTGGTCGAAGACAGAACGACCATACCAGCCATCGTGATCACCATCGTAAGCGACATCCCAAGGGTTCAATGGGTTCGAAGCCCAATGGTTGATGGTTGAAGAATCCTCCATGCCATACAAAGCAAAGCAATATTCCCAACCGTCCTCAATGCCATCAGAATCAGAATCAACGTTCGTTGGGTCTGCAACTCCAAGCAGTGTTCGATTGAAGTTGTCCTCATTGAATTCGTTAATGAGAGTCATACGGTTAGCACTTGATTGGTCTTTTGATACAAAGTCAGTATAGAGCGCTTGTTGAGCCTGTAAGGAAGTCATTCCAAGTTCTTCCATATATGCTTGCATGGCATCATCTCCAAAGTTGACAATTCCATCTTCTACAGGCACGGAAAAGCGTGAGAGATACTTCCCATACGTACGAGATTCCCATTCACGTAAATTTGAGAATCGTTCATCCATGGAGATATTACCATCCCCATCGCAATCGAAACTATCCCCATCAGTATCCAGATTAACATCGCTATCGATGAGCGGGTTCATACTCCAACGATTTTCTTCCAAGTCCCATTCAGTAAACCAGTATTCAAATCCATCATACATGCCATCATCATCAGTATCTGGGTTGGTCGGATCTGACATGCCGAGGAGTGTAGAAAGAATCGCATTTGGTGGAACACCTGCTTGCCAATCATTGAAATCATTCAATAATCGCTTTCCACGCGTTTCTTTGGTGATGAGGATATTAAAAACTCGCTGAGCTTTCTCAGTTGGTTGTTGAACATCGCCATCGAGATGTAGGAGTGGAGCATCGGATGGATGCTCCAAGCCATTCACTGGATTCGTAAGAGCAATGGCAAATTCTTGACTATCAATCAAACCATCGCCATCGCCATCAAAGTTACCATCACCAGGTACCAGTGGATTAAGAGTCCAAGTTTCGGCCGTTAAGTTCCAAGAAGTGAACAGTTGTTCAATTCCATCAATCATACCGTCTCCGTCTGTGTCAATGTTGTTCGGATCAGATGTCCAACCAGTCAAATTGATTTGGTCAGAGGTGATAAAGGAGCCAAAAGAGTATTCCAACGCATTTCCAGGCCACTGTTGTAAAGCAAAGGCTGAACCAACAGTCGTAACAAACCATTGAGGCGCTGAACGATCTTTGTCAGTTTCTGAGTATTCAGGTGAGATCGCATTGTATTCTTCCCAATTCGCCATACCGTCGTCATCTGCATCTTCCCATCGGTCTGCTGAATCTAATGGGTTCAAAGTCCACTCATCGCCAAGAACATTCCATCGTGCGAACCAAATCTCCCACCCATCAGGCATTCCATCGGAATCTGAATCCGCATTAAATGGATCCGCAGAACCAAGGTCTGTTTGAGTTTGAAGAGCAGTTACTGAGCCAGATGCGCGTTCTCCAAAGTTTGCCTCAGGCATCCCAAACGCAGTAATATTTGAGAACAAGTCCGTCGAGAAACCATTTGGAATTGGTTCACCGTCAAAGGTTTGGTTACCAGTAAACAAATTTGAACGAATGTGGAATTCTAAATAATTGACAAAGGCTTCAGAATCGTCTAACACTCCATCGTGATTGATATCATATCCATCACCATCGGGGTTTTCAAAGAGGTCCGAAGCGTTGAGTGGATTCACTCCTTGTCGAGATGGGTCCCATGTGCAGGCACCACCGGATTCCCATCCGTCAGGTAAAGAGTCGCCATCTGAATCAATGTTATTCGGGTCCGCCTCAAACCATTCCATGGTCGAATTCACAGATTCACCGTGTGATTCAAACAACAATCCTTCGAGACCAGCACTGCGAACAAGCGACCATTGGTATTCACAAAGATTGGCTAGACCGTCCCGGTCAGCATCCCAATTTGCATCTTCGGCTCGATTTGGGTCAAGAGTCCAATTATTACCTCCGTTAAACGAAGAGCCGACCCAACGCCGATGGTGGATTTCCCACCCGTCAGGCATGCCGTCCCCATCACTGTCAAAATTGGTCGGATCTGTACCTCGGTCGCTGCTTGAAAGGCCGAGATAAGTCGCATTTGCTGCTTGTCCTGCCAAGTCATCACAAATATATTCCATTTGGACTGAATAGTGGCACCAAAGGGTGGAGTTTTCATAGAAGAATCCGAAATACTCGCTGCCATCTCCTAATCCGTCGCCATCGGTATCGCCAACTTTTGGATTGGTCGAATCATAGCCATTTAGAGATTGAGATTCATAGCGGTATTCATCCAAGTTGGTCCAGAGACGTTCCAAGAACCCGTCGCCTGTCTGGTCGATATCAATTCCATCACCATCGGTATCAAAAATTGAATCCCAAGGATCGGTGGGGTCCAATCCATTGGCAACTTCCCATCCATCAGGCATTCCATCATTATCAGAATCATTCGCACCAGGGTTCATCAATTCTAAATTAGCATATCGTCCAGGAGAAGAACCTGTAAAGACGGTCGTATTTCCATCGACTGTAATGCTTTGAACAGTGACTATTTCTCCGAAAACTGCCTCCTGCTTTTGGAACCCATACACAGCAGAATAGTCACCGGAAATAGCCCAAAGACCCTTATCGGAACCGACTAAGACCTCGTCGCCTGTTGAAAAGAGTGAGTGGATGTTATTGTATTCACGAACATATCTTCCATCAACACCAGGATGTTCAAGCAATCCACTGTGCGAGATTGTATTGTCAACCAGATGCATCATATGGACTCCTGAGGGAGTGCCGAACCACAGAACTTGTGAATTTGTTGGAGTTGGGCCATCAAGTGACATTGTTCGAACTTCAGCAGGATTCTCAACCATCCCGAGAGAAAGTGAACGCAACTCGTCAATTGCTGTTGGATAAGGAGTATCTTCTGGTGTGTAATAGAATCTCCAAGTTGGTTGGAAATCGTCACGAGCTGTTGTCGTTTCTCCAAACAATAATCCTCTATCGGTTCCAACATACAGAGTATTATTCCCTCCACCTGCGGCACCATGTGCAATTCCTGTAACCATGGCATTCGATTGACTCAGTGCTGTTTGAAGCCCGGTTGCAAGATCATACTGCTGTGCGATTTGTGAAGAAGTGGTAACCTCAAAAACTGCACCTTCTCCAGATTGACCCAAACCAATAACATGCTGATTTTGACCCTCACGGTTCAAGAGTGAGAGTGCATAAATTTCGTCTGAAAGAGACCAGTCCCAAGTGGTGAGTGGGCCAAGATTGCCGTCTTCTTGGAGTGGGGCAATAGCCAAACCGACATTTGTTGCAATGGCTAAGGCAAAGGAGGAATCTTGAACAGAGAGGAGTAATGATTCGTGTAACTCGACACCTTGAGGCATCCAATGGTCGAAACTTACCATTTGGTCATAGTCAAAGACTGTCAATCCATATCGAGTCGTCGCATACAAAGTCGAACCATCTGCATCAAGGTCACGTATATCATGATGAATGAGGCTCATTTCTTCTGCAGATGCAATAAAACTCAATGGGACATATTGATGGGTATCGGCTTCATTGCCAAGTTCAACAGACTTCATGCCAGGTAGAACCGAATTTCCATCATCAGCATGAACAAAGTATTCTTCTAAAGTTGAAAGAGATTCACCCAGCGAAAGCGCTGTCAATGTGCGACTCACATCCGGTGAAACTCCACCATCACGGTTCGCATCCCAACCGTCTGCATCGGGGTCGAGTAAAGCGTTGGTGCGGTTCAAAGGTTCGAGGCCGAAATGCACTTCCCATCCATCAGGAATTCCATCTCCGAAAGAAGGAAACAGTCGGCGAATAGAAAATCCATCCCAATGGTAGCGGTCTGAATCTGCAAGCAAAGGATCGGTCCCGAGCCAGAGGTCTTCATCGATGACCATCGAGGCATTTCCAGTACAAGCGGAGAGCAAATTTTTGAATGTAGCATTTTGTCCGGAGGGAATAAATGGCCAATTCTTGAAGATTGAACCATCGGGTAAAGTTGCTGAACACCACATACCATCTAACTCAGTCGTGTGATTCAATGGTGCACCCTGGATATATTCTTCCGGCGACGAAAAACGTTCTGTGGTCGACAATACACCGTCACGATTGACGTCAAATCCGTCTTCGTCAGGGTCATCATAGATATCTGAGCCGTTCAAAGGGTCAAAACTCTGGCATTCATACTTCTGAGTAAAAATGTTGTAGCCGCCTACACGTTCGCACATGTATGCTTCGTATCCGTCCGGCATTCCATCGCCGTCTGTATCCGACATGCGAGGATCAAGATAACTTCGCTCCCCCTCTCCATCGACTATACCTGTCAATCCACGGGGGAATCCTGGTGCTGTACAATTTGCAGGATACGGCCAACAGTACTCTTCTGTAGCATTCAATCCATCACGGTCTTGATCGACAAAGGCATCCGAGGCATTGTTACTGTCCATTCCCCGCATAACGATTGGACGGTCATCAACCGTGCTCCAATTCATCCATTCTTCAAACAGATTTTCATGGACATCGGGGATTTTGTCCCCATCGCTGTCTGTCGTCGGAGGTTTGGAGCCATCCGTCGTATCTGGGTGCAGATTCGAAACCGGTGAAACAGCAGGAAATTGAGACATGAACACTAAACTTGCGACTACCGCAAGAGTGGTAAGAAGAGTGGTTAAACTACGACGCATTTTGAGACCAGCCTACAAAGCATACGCTTCGTAGTTGTCCATCCCTTTGAAGACACTTATGAGGATGATGGAGCGATGTTCGGACAATTCAGGATTCATTGGCTGTAGAAACACCTTCATTGTGGAAAAAATATGTATACGACATGCGTGAAGAGATGTGAGAAAGTGGTCATTGCATCCCAACTATGCGGTTTCTTCAAAGGCCGCTCGCGCCCGGTGCATACTGATTGAGATGGGCATGACTCTTACGCATCTTGGAACAGGAAGCCGCGGGAACGCGACTTTGCTTGAAACAGAGCATGCAAAAGTATTGATTGACCAAGGATTTAGTGGAGCTCAACTTGAAAAAAGGTTAGGCAGATTAAACATACATCCGACCGAACTGGACTTTATTTTCATCAGCCACCACCATGGAGACCATGGAGGTGGGGCGGCTGTCGCACAAAAGCGTTGGAAGATTAACATTCAAGCAAATCATCGAACCGCTGAGGAACTCGGCTTAATTCCGGAACTCACGCACTATTTTGAATCACTCGACATGATTCATGTCAGTCAAGATTTAGCAATCCTCCCGGTGCCAGTACCCCATTCAGGCGCCGACAATGTCGCCTTCATCGCCAGTAATAATGGCAAGCGAGCAGCAGTGATTACCGATCTTGGTTCTTGGACAGATGAATTGGTCACGCACGTTCGAGGTTGTGAACACATCGCGATTGAAGCAAATTATGACCATAACCGTTTGATGAACGGACCATATCCCTACTCTTTGAAAGACCGAATAAGTGGCCGAGGAGGGCACTTGTCCAATGACCAAACAGGCCAATTTCTTGCACAAGTCTGCACCCCTGCTACGAAGAGCATTTCACTGACACATTTGTCAGAGAGAAATAATCAGCCCCACCTCGCTGAATCGACTGTCTTGTATCACATCGATGAGGTATTTACTGGAGATATTTCGATATCACTTCAAGATGGACCAGAATGCTCTCATTATATCGGCAACATAGAGCAAACTGAGCCATCCAAGACACTCGACACGGCGCATCGCTAATCGCTCCAATCACCCCCCTAAGGGGGGGTGGGAAGGTGAATGGCTAAATGATGCCAAAGGGTGTGCCGTCTGTGAACGCGCAGTCAAGTACAGTTTTGCGCCCGTCCCTTCGCCGGGACCAAAGGGCTGTAAGCGAAGTACTTGGCGTGGTCATGATGCTCGCCATGGTGATTACAATCATGGGTGGAGTCTGGGTATTTCTGAACCCATACATCTCAGACTTTGAGGATAACACGAATTGGAACAGTGCAAATGGTATTGCTGAACGATTCCAAGATCGCATTGATGTTGCTGGAAGCGCTCCTGAAGGTACGGGCATTCGCCACACTCTTGCATTGCAATCGACCATGATTCAACCAATTGATAAAGTTGAGACATGGACGATTGCTGCTGATTTGACTCCATACGATACAGTGACGGTTCGGGATGAGAACAGTTCAACCCTTGGCATTTTTGCAATGAATGAAACTGCACGAAGTATTACAGTGGAAACCGAAGTGGGTATTGAAAATTTTTCCTTCGACTCTTCACATCAAGAGGTGTTGATCAATCACACCTCATCTCGACAACATTGGATGTCTGTGACTGTTTTTGATGCAGATGGCATCGCGATTCATCGTAGTGTCTCATACATCGTTTCAGGCCTTCAAATCTCGACTTCTTTAGGACTCGGAGAGCATCAAATTGCTTTGATGAATGATGCACGAGCTCAGCGGTTTCCAAATGAACCATGGCATGTCACACAATATCCAAACATCGAGGTTGATACGTTAGTCAACGGGGAGTTCAGGCTTTCATTAGTTCTCAATGATG
>Ga0308019_10000776_pt1 | contig 19876 bp, 10 predicted proteins | sample Neamet284_FD_203135 | JGI IMG/M metagenome (GOLD analysis project Ga0308019, IMG submission 203135) | Marine microbial communities from water near the shore, Antarctic Ocean - #284 | ecosystem: Environmental > Aquatic > Marine > Unclassified | place: Southern Ocean | collected 2014-10-01 | reverse complement strand
ATTATCATTCATACTTGGGCAGCCACAGGACGAGGAAGAAATAGAAGTCGCATTAGTTAATTCAGATCGGAAGAAAATGAAGAAGTTCATCAATGAAGCACCCGTTAATTCAGTGGCTGCTCTTTCGGTTAAGGGAGGAATGGACGAAGCGATTAATGCAAATATCTTAATCGCTAGTCATGAAGCAGTGAAAAGAGGAATGACCCCTAGATATTCATTTGGTATGCTAACTATCATAATGAATTATTTTGTATTGATTCCTTTATGGGTTTTATCGGGAATTTATGTTTATTCAATCAGAGGAGAGGCGCAGGGTATGGCGGTTGTTGTTACTCTTTTATTATCTCATTTCGGTTTAAGACGTTTATCTAAGCAACAGAGAAGAGTAGTTCGTCATCGTGACCAACGAGGCATGGTCGCATATGCAAAAAGAATGAAGAGGAGCAAAGTAATTCCTGCAAAGGGGAATCTACCTATCGGGACCCATTTGTTGTTATCGGGCATCCTAGTAACTGTTAATGGAGTCGTTTTAGATGTCGGTATGCCCGGTTGGTTAACCGTAAGACTACCAAAAGATTCTGAAAAAGTAGTCAGATCCAAATTAAAAAGACAGGCCAAAATGATAAATAAATCACGACCACCAAGATTGCAGCCACTTGGTGAAGGTTGGTGGTTGAAAAGACCGAAAGAAGATGGTGCTGAAATACCAGCATTAGAACGATTGATTGGACCAGCAGCATACCTTGGAAGACAACAATATATTGAGCGTAAAAAAGGCAAGGCGAGCCGTCCCAGAGGAAGAGTTGCGGGTAGTCCAAAACCTGTTTCAAGGATTGATATGAAGGGCTACGAAATACCTTCTAACACGATTATATCAGAGCGCAAATCTGAACGAGTTTTTTCTAGTGACCCGGTATCTAGAATTGGTACCTTAAAACCGACAGAAGGAATCGTTCCAAAACGTAAGAATGCAGATAATGATTCTGACGATGATGTGTCATTCCTTTGATAAACAATTTCATCATCTTTACGCTGATTTTGTTAAAGTGATACATCCATTAATTCAAAGACCGTACATGAGAACCGTGTAATATGTCCGAGGGAAGAGGAGCATGGTCTCCTTCACAATCTAATTTGAGTAAGGCAATGGCTGTAATGGATGCAGCACAGGCCAGCGGCAATTTATATCGTGATGGTTTTGGTATGATTGCATCAGAGAATATTGTTTCTCCTATGGTCCAAAAAATAGTTTCTAGTGATCTGCACGGAAGATATGCAGAAGGGCTACCGGGAAAAAGATATTACCAAGGCTGTGATGGTTTTGATACAATTGAATCGATTGGTATTGATTTGGCTAAGAAAGTGTTTAATGCACCGTTTGCCAATATTCAATCAACATCCGGAACAGTTTCCAATATAGGTGCGCTGAAAGCCCTAGCAAAACCAGGCGACAAAATAACAGCGGTATCAACGGCAGATGGTGGGCATATTTCTCATGCCAGAATGGGTGCAGTTGGACTTAGAGATCTCAATTTGTCAACATATCCTTGGAATGAGGAACGGATGGAACCGGATATAGATGGTGCATGTAATCTGATTAGAGAACTTGAGCCAAAAGTTGCACTAATTGGCCAATCAGTATTTCTTTTCCCCACTCCATTAACTGAAATTGCTAATGCAGCTCATGAAGTTGGTGCAAAGGTAATGTACGATGGTGCTCATGTGTTGGGATTAATTGCTGGTGGAGTATTCCCTGACCCCCTGAAAGAAGGTGCAGATGTGATGACAGGTTCATCTCACAAAACCTTCCCTGGACCTCAGGGTGGATTTCTTCTCTCATCTAGTGAGGATGAGAAATTCCATAAAAAGTTGAATAATTCAATATTCCCTGGTGTATGTTCCTCATACCATCTCCACCATGTAGCTGGAAAAGTAGTTGCATTAGCAGAATTTGAAGAATATGGACAAGCATATGCACAAGATACAGTGTCAAATGCAAAAGCATTCGCATCTGCATTGGCTTCCGAAGGATTTGATGTATTGGCTGAATCAAGAGGGTATACAGCCACCCACCAAGTGTTGACACGTCACGGTGAACTAGATTCAGGTGCAGGTGCAAAGGCTGCGAGGTTGCTAGAAGATGCAGGAATTATTACTAACATGAATATGCTACCTGGAGATACAAAAGCGTTGACTCCATCTGGCTTGAGACTCGGTGTGCAAGAATTAACTCGTGTCGGTATGGACCAAACCCAAATGGAAGAGGTCGCAGCACTCTACGCAAGAGTCCTCATCAAAGGTGAAGACCCACAAAGCGTGAAGAAGGACGTAAAACAATTAAAATCAGAGTTCCAAACTATTCGCTATTGCTTCAATGAGGATAATCTCAATGGATATCCATTTTGAACATCACATAGTAACAGTCAAAGAAGATTTTGATAAGGGCCAGTTATGCCCTTGGTCGATGGTGAAGATGAACCCATTGATTATGAATTAAGCAAAGCACTTGAGAGTATACTCAAGAAAGATCTGAACGGACATATATTTGATTCAGATGGCAATCACCTTCTACTGTGGAAAGCCATGGAGTTTGAGTCTTGGTGGATTCATTTTGAAAAAATAGTTGGTATTCCAATGGGGAGGAAACTAGTCAACGCAGCAACCGATGAAGAAGAGTTTCACATCTTGAATAATAATCAATTCAATGTGGGGCGTTTTTTCAAAAAAAGTCGTAAGAAAAATATCATTACATCTAGGTGGCTACAATATGGTTGGGGTGAATTGCAAATAGATGATAATCAAATACTAACTCCAACAATAGCCCCCTTTACTGTAGGAGTTGCATTAGCTGCTATTGAGTATTGCAGGGATAGTAGGTTCAAGGTGTCTTGGACTCAGCCCAACTCCGAATTAATAATACTAAATCTTAAGGAAGAATCTCGCGATATTTCACCTTCAAAGAAAGTTACTGAATTTACTTGGACAAAAGATTGTCATTCGAATTATTCTTCGCACCTTGAAGTTGGAGATTTCCAGGTTGTTAGAAAAAATGGTGGATGGGATTATGAAGGTGAAAGAATGGTTTTCATTCCGGCTAATATACTGACTAGATTACTATACAATACACAATCAAGAACATTGACTATAGGCGATGAACTACATCAGTCTGTGACATTTGTAGGATTAAATGAAGCAGAAAAATCAACATTTCTCTGCACTGCACTTTCAATGGCTAATGTAATTGACAAAAGCGAGAGACCTATATACATTCTTTCTGATTCTGAGTGGATTGATAAATGTCACCATCTTTTAGGAAAATTTGGTTTTATTTGTCCTACAGAAGTCTCATCGCTTAATGAAAATGGTGCGGTTAAATTTTCATTTAATCACTCACCAACGCTTCCATTTTCAGTTGGAGCATTGATGGCTTTTTGGCAAAGGGCTCATGGGAGAATTGCCAAAATGGACATTATCTTCTCTGAAAAGCAATGTTTTGTCCAGATAAGTTCTAAATTAGAATATGTTTAGTCGGATTATGTTCTAATACTGCAATTATCTACATTTTCCGTACTATTTGATTACAATAATACAACTATTTTGTTTATTTAAATATCGATCTCTATGAGCATTTTTGCGCCCATCCATAGTTAAGGTCTATAACCGATACATGGAGTCGGGGATTTTGTACGTATGTGCAAGGTGTTTCTAATGTCCCTAACTCACAACCAAATGGCCTATGTAGCAATCGTTTCAACTCTAATTTTTGGTTCCCTTTTTGTTGGTGTATCCGGATACTATCAAACCAGCGAATCTATCGGTCAATTCGATAGTGCAGTAGAAGATGATTTGTATGGAAAAGGTACGACTAGTTCAGCGGCTTTGGATTCAGATGGTGATGGGCTTGCGGATTCTCTAGAAGAGACTCAATATGGTACTGACCCGTTGGATGAGGATACCGATAAAGACGGAATGAGTGATGGTTGGGAAGTAGAGCACGGCCTAAACCCACTAGATAATGGTGAATCTGAGGACTTGGAAACAGAACCAGGTCAAGCGGATACCGAAGATGCATCTGAAAAGAACGAAACTGAATCTTGGCCTGATCCAAATCAAGGCCCAAATGGTGACCCTGATGGAGATGGCTTGACCAATCAAGAAGAAGCAGATTTAGGAACAGACCCACAGAGGTCCGATTCAGATAATGATGGACTTGGCGACCGCTGGGAATCACTTTACACTACAACTGTTCAAACCCCTGGTGGAACAGTAGATTTATTCGACCCATTATCTGGCAACTGGGATTGTCTACTTCTAGACCAAGCAATGACTGATGCACTCTCCGAGAGATTTAACGGGGAAAATGATAATGCTGATTGGGATGACTTAGCCAACCCTGCAGGAACTCATTCCTGCGACATGGTCCTTGATACAGATGATGATGGTTTAGCGAATTTCGAGGAAGAACAATTTGGAACCAATCCAACTTCAAGAGATTCAGATATGGATATGATAGATGATATTGTTGAAGTTTCTAATACATCAGTTTCCTTGTTTACTGGAACTGGTGAAGATTGTAATGTCCCACTCCTAGATCCAATTAGCAGAGCAGCACCATTCATGGCAATGGAAAGAACATGGTTCTTACAAGACATGGATAATGATGGAATAAACAATGGTCCTTCTGACTGGGATACAGATGGAGATGGAATGCCTGATGGATTCGAGTATTGTTATTCTCATCAAGCAGAGCACCCTCAAAACAATGATTATGAAACACTTGACCCTTCTAATGCCTCCGATGGATATGGGGACTGGGACGAAGATGGAATGAATAACCTCGAAGAATATGAGGTTGCATTAATATTTGGACCAACAAATTTCACATCTCCTTGGAGAGTTGATACTGACCTTGACGGAATGCCTGATGGCTGGGAGTCTTCCAATGGCCTTCACCCAAGAGATGGTTCTAACGGTGACGATGACCCAGACCATGATGGATGGGATGCTGACGGAGATGGAGCAGTACGCTATGACACATTGGAACTAACAGCAGTAGTTATTGGTATAGATGTACAACTGGACCAGTGGGTAGTTGCCAACCAAACAGTAGCACGTGCACAAATTACTCTTGGTGGTGGAAATAAGCAAGTAATTCCTCTTACAGCACCTGTTGATGGGTATGTCTATGAGATTCACGTTGTTCTTGGACAAACTATTGAATCTAGACTTGACGTATGGCTTGAAATCGTAGAACCGGAAGAACAATTCACTAATGTTATGGAATACAACGCTAGAGATAGGGATGGAGATGGCGTTATTGATGGCCGCTCTACAAACCCTTTGAATTCTGATACTGATGGTGATGGATTAATCGATGGAATTGAAGTAATGGGTTGGGAAATACTTGTTGTCAATAATGGTGTGAAAAGAACTTGGGTTACTTCTGACCCTGGTTTGTATGACACAGATGCAGATGGATTGAGCGACTATGAAGAATTTGCAACAATTTGCAACCAAGGTTCTAACGCATCTAACCCTGATACCGATGGTGATGGACTCGGAGACCAATCAGAAGCTTTAGCTGGTTTCTCTTGGGAAGGAGAATCATATTTCACAAGCCCATGTATGTTTGACACAGATAATGACGGTTTGGAAGATGGAGAAGAAGTTATTGCAGGTGCTGACAACTTCTTGACCCATGCTAATAATTCTGATACTGATGGTGATGGACTAATCGATGGACATGAGGTTTTATTTGTTCCGAGACCGTTTCAAAACCCCACAAATCCATTGATCAATGATACTGATTCCGATGGGATGCTCGATGGTTGGGAAATGCAAGTTAAATCAACTGAAGAGAATACTAATTCACATTCACTATGGGTTGCAACCTCATCTTGGCAGAGACCAAGCTGTACGCCTACTCAAAATGATGATTGTTCTATGAGTGCTGGTGGATATGTTTGGCAAAATTGGCTCGGTGGATTCGTTCAAACAGCCAAGTACGAAGTATCTGAAATGAATTTAACAGGATTCACAATGCCAACTAATTCCAAGTGTGATGGTTGTTCAGGTAGATGGGCATTAGATCCATCACTTGATTCATTGAAAGATGATACTTTCGATGTAGACAATGACACTTTACCTAATAGTGCTGAGGCACCAGATAGATGGAATACAAATCCTGTTGACGATGATACAGATGGTGATCAACTTCCAGATGGATGGGAAGTGCATTACTCTGAAGTCGCACTTGAACTTGGTCTAACCGATAATTCAACGACCAGTGTTTACGGTGCACGTGGAGTAATGGACCCTTCAATGCCAGACAGTGATTTAGATGGCATATTGGATAGTGAAGAAGACCCAGACCACGATGGTTTAAATCGTTCTGGATTGATTAAGAAATACTGTCCTGGTTACAATGATTCTACTAACTCCGATTGTCATATAGACCCTGGTACTCCAGATGGAAAGAGATTCTATGATAACTTAGAGAACTATACCAATCTAGAAGAAATGCAGAATATGACCAACCCTGTTTCAAATGATACAGATGGTGATGAGTGGAATGATGGTCCTGAGGTTTATTACCAAGACCATGATAATGATGGTATGGCAACTGGATGGGAATTCCATTTCAAGTTTGATCCTAACGATGCTGCTGATAGAATGGTAGACACTGACGGTGATGGGCATGTTAACTTCTGTGAGTACAAGTGGGATACAGATCCACGAAGTCCTCTCTCATATCCTGGTCAGGGTGAGTTGTGCAATCCATTCGAGGAATGATAATCCTTGAAAAGTTAAGCATTTCGTGCTAAACTTGATGTCTAATAGCATTGCATCTGCAATCATGGGAGAGAGTCGGTCTATTGCAACCTACTCAGTATGTCTCTTATTTTGCATATCGGCACTTGCCATGACTGTCTCTGCGCACCATCTTGAAGAAGAGACTTACAATTTGGTTATCCTTCAGGGCGATGGTACACATTTTCCCGAAGATATACTGCTAACTGGAACAACTACACTTGCTCCAAGTGAAGCAACATGGGAATTGTGGAATGTAGGCGATGGGATATCGGGGTGGAATCTTGAGGGTTCTGGTTCTCACTTCAGTGATGTTGTCCCAGTATCTGAAAACATGTGGAATTGGACACTTGAGATTAATGATACAGAAATGGATTGCACCTGTTTACTTACTATTTCAATTCCAAATGGATTAGAACCAATGACAAAATCTATCATTGTTTATCTCGGAGTCTCAGAGCATAGACCAATGATATTAGATCTTCAATATGCAACTACAATAGTCGTAGATCAGCCGATTTCAATTGAAATAGAATATGTTACGCCAGGTATCAACAACTCTGGGGTTACGGTTTTCTCCAGTATCTGTGAAGCACCTCATGGGGTTTGCTTTGAGGAATCCCATTCGCTTACATTTAATCAATCAGATGAAGATGGTACAGTTACAATTATATTGGATTCAGTGGAAATGGGAATTGAGGATGGAATCTTTCAATTGGAATTTTATATTACCGATGCCTTGTTATTGAATTCTAATGCCGAAACATTAGAAATCGTTATTGACACACATGCTCCAATTGTAAATCTAAGTGGCGTAGAGCAAGTCATAGAGTCACAAAATATCTTCATTTCAGCTTTTATTGATGATGGCTATAGTGGTTCGAGTGAAAATATTGTTTGGACTATTCATTCACCAGACGGCAAGGTACGCAGTCCAACAAATGAAGAATTTCAAGATGAGTATTCATTGAATCTGATTCCAGTTCTTTCAGGAGAGTGGACTATTGATTTACTTGTAAGGGATATAGGTGGTCACTTCGTTACTACCAGTCATTCATTTAGCGTATCTAATAGAGCACCACAAGCACACCTTACATTGGATGGTTTTGAAGTTTATAATGGCAGTTCGCTAACTCCTGCAAACACAGATAATTGGGTGCTAGATGGCTCTGGAAGCACAGACACATTAGATGATATGCAAACTCTACAGTATGTGTGGTATATAGATGGAAATGCTAGGGTAAGTGGGACGCCTATATTTACTCAAGCAGACTATTCATTTTCGGGATATGAGGAAGTAATACTAGTAGTGACTGATGATGATGGAGAAGAGTCACGAATTAATTTTACAGTTTTTATTGAAGAAGAATATAGAGCAAGTAAGGATTCATTAATTCTTATTGGGATTATTGTATTGACAATCTTTATCACCGGACTTTTAGTTACGCGAAACGTGATAGCAAGATCGAGAGGTTCAGCATCATCCAAGGATATTCCAAAATGGGGCGGGGGCAAAAATGTGGAAGTTGTTCAAAATGATGAATCTCCTGATTCCAGTGTTGAGGAAGGCATCTAGGGTAACAAATCCCTTGCATGTAATTCCTAACAGTGCAACGGTTGAAAATGGGGTGGCCCTTGGCTGTCACTATGTTCGAGACGGCGATGTTGCAAATTGGTGAAAAACCAGCAACTATTAGCATCGATGAGTTTCGTTCAAGGCAAAGCAGATTGTTGTCACAGTTGAGACCAGATGACCTCTTAATTATTTGTCCAAACATGGAATCAACTCGTTCAAACGATGTCCATTACCCCTACCGTAGTAGTAGCGACATGCTTTATCTATCTGGCTGGAAAGACCCAGAATCTATTCTGACAGCCCATAATGATGGTACCTCGTGGATAGTTACATTATTTGTTCAACCTAAGAATACGCTCAAAGAGATATGGGAAGGTCGAAGAGAGGGTGTTGAAGGTGCATTAAAAGGATGGGCAATTGATTCAGCACATTCGATAGAAGACGCATCTACAATCTTATCGCAAATGGTTGGCAAAGCAAATCGGATTTTGCTTCGAAGTGGCATCAATTCTTTCGTAGATGATATGGTTAAGGATGCTATTGAAAGAAGAGATAGAGGTCGGCAACAATTCGGAAATGGTCCAATCTCTATTGAAGATCCATCAGCAAAAATTGCAGAATTGAGATTGAGAAAATCTGCAGCAGAGATTTCTCAAATGCGCCATGCTTCACAAATCAGTTCGCTCGCTCATGAGATCTCAATGCGTCATTCCGCAGTGGGTAGAAGAGAGTATCAATTACAATCTGTAATAGAGGGCTTCTTTTCTTACGCTGGAACAAGTGGATGGGCTTATCCTTCAATTGTAGGTTGTGGAGAGAATGCAACTGTTTTACATTATACCGTTAACGACGATATTTGTCAAGATGGTGAGATTATACTGATAGATGCTGGTGCCGAATACAACGGCTATGCTGCAGATATAACTCGTTCTTGGCCAATTAATGGAAAATTCACCGCCGCTCAGAAAGAAATTTATCAACTAGTTCTCAATGCACAATTAGCAGCGATTGATGAGTGTCGAGTCGGAAGGCCCTACAGTGCCCCTCATGAAGCTGCTAGAACAGTTCTAGCTGAAGGACTGATAGAACTAGGTGTAATCACTCAAACTTTAGATGAAGCCCTATGTATGGAAAATGGCCAACTTAAAATGTGGTACATGCATAATACTGGCCACTGGATTGGTTTGGATGTCCATGATGTTGGAATTTACAAACCGAATGGAGAACCGCGCTTACTTGAAGAAGGAATGTGTCTAACCGTTGAACCAGGGCTCTACTTTGGTGCTTGGAGACCAGATGTTAATTGCCCTCAAAGATATGCAAATATTGGTATTCGTATCGAAGATGATGTTCTTGTCACTTCGTCTGATCCAGATGTATTGACCAAAGATTGTCCTAAAACGATTTTAGATTTGGAATCGTTGATTGGAAAAGACTTCGAGTAGGTGATCCGTTTGGATTGGATTCAGATATTAAAGCAACAGGCCAATTGGTCCAAAACCAATAGTTCGGAATATAGGCTGACTTCTGAACAGGCAATTGAGTTGTATGACAATGCCCCATTGCACCAATTAATGGCAGCGGCAATGGCTAGAAGGAAATCTATGCACCCTGAAGGGAATGTAACCTATCTTATTGACAGAAATATAAATTATACTAATGTCTGTACAATTAATTGCCAGTTCTGCTCTTTCTACCGTCCTCCAAACCATCCAGAAACTTACACTCAAACCCTTGAAGAGATTAGCGCAAGGATAGTGGAATTGGAAGAGATTGGTGGAAGTAGGATTTTGATGCAGGGAGGTGTAAATCCTGAGTTGCCGATAAAATGGTATCAAGATTTAATTACTTCACTAGTAACAAACCACCCAACTATTGATTTAGATTGTTTTTCACCGATTGAAATAGAAGGTATTGCAGAAGTTAGTGGCTTGACAACCCTTGAAGTTCTCAAAAAGTTTCAATCTGTGGGAATGCATGGACTTCCTGGTGGAGGGGCAGAAATGCTCGTTGAATCTGTCAGAAACGATGTTTCTCCAAAGAAAGGACTTCCTAAGAATTGGCTTAGAGTTATGAAAGAGGCCCAATCACTTGGGTTGACTACAAGCGCCACTAATGTATTCGGTTTTGGTGAAGGTGCAATCGAGAGGGTCGAGCATATGCTTAGATTACGCGAATTACAAGACCAATCGTTACAACAATACAATCTAGGATTTACATCATTTATCGCTTGGCCAGTTCAACTTGAAGTCAACACTTTTGGGAAGCGCAATAAGGGGCAAAACAAATTCGAGTTAGGTGCTGGTTCAAGCGAATATCTTCGCCATGTTGCAGTATCTCGCCTTTTCCTTGACAATATTGAAAATATTCAATCATCCTGGCCTACAATGGGTGTTGCAGTAGCACAAATGGCATTACTAGGCGGTGCTAACGATGTTGGCTCTACCATGATGGAAGAAAACGTTGTTTCAGCATCTGGTACTACAAAACTGAGTGCAAGTGAAGAGGAACTACAAGATGTAATCTTTAGGGCGGGATTCCAACCCAAGAGACGTGATTCAGACTACAATCTACTTCCGACTTCTATTCTGACAGAAGAAGTATCTTCTATGAAAGCGCCTACTCCAGCCCAGTGATCAACTGATAGTTGGAGCAGAATAGACCACATAGATTACAGCTCTAATCTCACGCTGACCATTTCCAATATTTTCGCTTGGAGTATATTCTTGACCATTGAGCAAACCTCTGTAGGTCAAATGATTATTTCCGCCATCCATGTTGCTCCATGAAGTAATATCGTAAGTCCACTGTTTTACATCTTGGCCTGCACACCAACCAGCTCGACCATATGGCCAAGAACCATATTGATTTGCAACTACACCATTTGCGATTTCAACCTTGCATCCATTAGCCTGATTCTGGGCCACAGGATGCCATTCATAGGTGTGGCTTCCATTCATGTAATAGTGATGTTCATGATCACAAAACTCTGCACAATTAGCGGCATCTTTATTGAAACCATGCCCTGTAATTGTTGCAACTAATGAAACCTTAGTAGCCCATGAGGGTACAGTGAAATTAAGTTGTCTTGTATATTTGGATTCGTTATTATATGTTCCATCAAATTGGCCACCCGAGAATGCATAGTCAGCCTCATATGAGCGCTCACCACTACCCCAATTGCTGAAGAGGAACTTTACTGTCAAATCACCCTTATTGGCACCACCATATTTGAATCGTCTATCTTCTCCATCATCTATCATGAATAAGTATGGCGAAATATCAGTTAACCACATTCCTTCACGTCCATATGTAGTAATCCATCGCATTATTTCTGTATTACATATTGAACTGTTTTGAGCATTACAGATGTAGAGGTTAGCAAGGTAATCCCATTCGTGACAACCACCTGAACTACCGTCGGAGTTGCTATGCCTATTCTCTCTATCAGGGCAAGCATGCTCATGAAATACTTCCAGTGTGTCATAGGAACTGATGTTATTTGTTAAGTCAAATGTCGCATTAGAGAAACTACTGAATCCGCCACCCCAGCCTCCAGCATGATTTTGGAAATCCATAATTGTTACAACTTCAACACCAGGATCCAATTCTCTCACTTTTGTTGGGAATTCAACATTCCATTGAACTGGTTCAAATGCAATGTGGCTTGGGTCGTTTGACTGGGTTGGCCAATCATAAAATGAACCGACCTCACGAGAAAGTTGGAATCGGTCAATCCCCATGTATACTGGATTGTTAAATGAATTAATCATTTGACCTAATCCACCACCAATACTACTTGCACGTTGGTCGATATAGTGAATTCTATCAGCCCATTTTGTTTCCTCTGAAGGGTTTAGTGCTGCGAGTACAGAAGATTTTTGTTGTGTTACATCATTGTGGTATGTTGAATCAAAGGACCCGAAAAATAAATGTGTATTATCGGGTAATGCCCGAATAAGTTTCCCAGGATTTTGTCCCCATGTGGCAGAATTAGAACTTCCATCAGCATTAGTATATTTGAACATTAATAAGTAGACATCTTCACCATTCCATCTTTGTTCAAAATAGAATGTTCCATCTAATGTTGGCAAACTAAAGTGCGGTACTTTTTGCATTGGTCCATTCAAAGAAGTTGCCGAAGTCCATGCAATTGGTTGCTGAATCACAGCACACCCAGTACTATTGGCAGTCCAACGCTGAGGTGTATCAGAGCAAATATCTACATTTGAAAATACGCCATCAGCATCAACATCGGCACATCCAACTGCGTTTACTACAATATTAGCTGGAGTACCCTCGCACATATCATAGAAATCTAGAACTCCATCAGAATCGCTATCTCTCTCGATTGATGCACAACCATTTTCATCAACATCAATGCCAGATAATGGAGTGCGTGGGCAAAGGTCCAATGTTGCACCTGTTGCATTGTAATCATTTATGCCATCATTATCATCATCATCATCTTCGGAACTATCGTAGCAACCATCGTTATCAAAATCATTCAATGTATCTCGAATCCAAGAAGTTAATCCCTTCGGGCATGAATCAATAGTATCATTTCTTTGGTCATCATCATCATCCTCATCCTCATCTAAATCAGAACATCCATCGCCATCCCAATCGCTGTATAGATTAGAAGTCCAGCCAGTGAGGCCCATTGGACAGGAATCATCTAAATCGTCAACTCCATCTCCATCATCATCCAAATCAAAAGATTCATCATGACACCCATCTTGATCGTAATCTGCATCTAAGGTACTTTTCCAACCAATAGAATTCGGACAATTATCGTTGACATCAATAATTCCATCATTATCGTCATCATCATCTTCATCACGATCCCTGCAACCATCAGAATCTATATCGTCAGTAGTAGAAGAAATCCAACCTTCTGCTTCTCCAATACCATTAGGGCAGTTATCATTCTCATCGAGGATTCCATCGCCATCAGCATCAGTTCCTGCATTTTCAACAATGATAATTGTCATCGATGTGTCGCTAAGTACTGTCCATTCACCGCAAGTTGCGACAAATGTGATTGTTACTTCTGCTACACCATCATATAATTCAGTGAGCATTTTCCAAGTCCCATCAGGTTTTACATCGACCTGACCTTGTTCTTCTTCGCTTGAGTAACTCAAAGAACAACTATCCAAGTAATCATGTGTGATTGAGCCTGAAACCCATATTAATCCAAAATCCTCCAGCGATAATAGGGATGGGGTATTCAATATTGGTGCTCCTTCTATAGGCGGTAAGATCAATATTTCATGGGTTGCAATTACTGGTCCATCAATAATTACTGTTTCAGCATTAGCAGCTTCAAAGGTCGCTGCAATATTGTAACTAACAATTTCGTCTGCTATAAAAATAATATTTACGCTATCATCATATTGTGTTAAAGCAAATTCAACTTCTGGATAAATTGAAACTGTAGCGAGCCAATTACCCTCTCCTTGACTTTGAACTGAAATTTGAAGGCTTACTATCTCGCCCAATAATGCACTAGATTGCGCTTCAATAAACAGTACGCTGAGACTCAATTCATTGACTACAGGAACTATCTCTCCTTCGGCGATCTCATCTGCAGCGCCGAAACAACCAGCACTCAACATCACGAAAATCAATATTACCGCAGTAGTACGCTGATTGCCCATGCATTTGCATGGTTTAAGCCAACTCTTCAATGTGTTGCAAGACAGACATCAAAAAATATTAGACTCAGTTCTACCATCATTGACCAGTAAAGTCTTCTGCTCAATATGTTCAGAAGAATGTTTTACTCTAAGTGGTTCGACCCACAACAAAGGCCCTTCATGTTCCCTTTCGATTTGAACAATAAGTTCCCAATGGATTCTCACAAGCGGGCTTATCATGGTCCCTGGCCATGAGTTTTGCGGAATCTCCAGAACCATTTCTTTCTCACTATATTCAACCTTGCCACCAGATTGCATTACACGCATAGGACGCAAGAATAGACCACCTCTTACTCCTTGGCGCTGCATTGGTGCATCTTCTCCAGCTCCGGTTCCATCATCCAATCCAACTTCCCAATGATGTGGTAATTTGGTGGTTAATCCCGGAGGAGGTTGTCCTTCAATTGTACGGTTTAAAGCGGAAAATACGGCATCTCTAGCAGGGGGTAGTGCACCTACCCTCCAATAAACAGAAATTGATTTCCAATTATCATACATTTTGTCAAATTTAACTTTTAAATTTAAGTTCTTATCTGCTATAGCATCACCTATAATTTCTATTTCTGGACTCAAAGGTCGATTATTGAGGAATCGTTTTTGCTTTCGCAAATCACTGAAATTTGCTGCAACACGTAATCCGAGAGGAATAAAAAAGAGCGGACCTACTATCAATGCAAGTAATGGGTAGTCAAGTAATCCGATACGAACAGTTTCAGTTCCTATTCCTGGTATTCCGATTGAATTTAGTAATGGCTCAATGAACAAATATAGAAGTGAAAGCAAGGCCACATAAACTACTCCATTGATGAATCTTCTAGCAGTTGCATGAATTGGGTGAGGGGTTAAGTACCACCCTCTACGCTGCTTTTCTACGATTATTGGCCACTCAGAATCATCCTCAATACCATAATCATAAACTTCATGCTTGATTGTATTTCCATCAAATAAATATTTTCGCTCGATCAACCAACTTGATTTTTCTCCGATTTTAAAACTTGGAATTGATTTTGAAATAATTTCCAGAGCCTGTATTTCGTCAACATCATCTGCTAAGATTTTATTATTCTTTGAGATCGGTAATTCAGATGCGATTAACCGGTGAGCCTCAAATGGTGGATACTTAACCAAATATTGTACTTCCAATGAACCCATCTCTAACCCTCATGTGAATAGTAACTTGACACCGGCCTTAAGTGCAAGTTTTCGGAATGCAGGTACCTTTTTCAATAGTTCCATTCCCAATGGAACTGGTTTTTCAATATCCCCTATGGAGTTGATTATTTTTAGAACTTCGGGTTTAGAAAAATTATCAAAATGCATATCTAACTCTTTATCGGTACAATTACTAACTAGTAAATCTCTCAATGCTCTTGCTTTATCTTGAGTTCTTTTCATTTCGTGCCACTTTTTAGAGGTTATTTTTTGTAATTCTTTTTGGGATAATTGATTATTATTGATCGCTGCTGAGAGATTGTCGATAATCATCTCAATCTGTTTGAACCCTGGGCCAATGCCTCCACCAGTAGTAGGTTTTGCCATACCAGCTGCGTCACCGATTAGCATCACTCTATTCTTAACGGGACTTTTAACCATTCCAGACGGTATCGGTCCGCAATATCTTGCAGTTTCCTGAATATCTCTGAACCTTTCAGCCCAAAGAGGATGATGGATTAAATCGTGATAGCATTGTTCAACTGAACGACCTTTCAATTGTTCAGCAGTTGACCATATTCCTATTCTGTGAGTCCCGAATCCTGAAGGAATAACCCAAGCAAAGAAACCAGGAGCAACTTTTGATCCGCTATACATTTCTAACCATCTATCATCGCTTTGGTAACCTACAACTTCTGCTTGAAAACCAATCATTAATTCCTTAGGCTTACCCATTTTGAAATATCTTCTAGTCCAAGAGTGAGCACCGTCACATCCGAGTAATAATTTACATTTCAATTCAATAATCTCGTTATCCTTTTTGACTGTTAATTTTACCCCATCGTCATCAACTGTAGCATCTACTGGCATCGAATCGAGCCAAATTTCTGCTCCGGCTTGCAAAGATTGTTGAACAACACCTTGGTCAAATCTCTTGCGACATACAACATATGTCCTTGGCTTATTTTTTTCTCCAACTGGGACTAAAGTTCCACTTGGTCCGTGTATTAGTGCCCCATCAATTTCTTGAAGAATGGTATCTTCTAATGATACAGATCGCATTGCTCTTGGATTGACCAACCCAGCGCATTGAAATGGTCGACCGACTTCACTATGTTCTTCTAGCAATAATACAGAGTGTCCTCTTTCAGCCAACAAAGTGGCACAACGACCACCGATTGGACCTGCGCCGACAATGACAACGTCCCATAATTGCTGTGACATCAAACTGCAACCGCAAGCGATGAGTCATCAACCTTCTCATGATAAGTGAAGATTAATTCCAAATATGCCAGCGATTAACGCTTGGCAAATTTATATCCTACAGATTCATTTTTCTTTAGGTAAAGAGATGAAGCGAAAGGCTTTTGCGTTTTCTTTGAGAGGAAATCATCAAAAGGACCGACTGATTTCTTCTCAATTAACTCCTTTGCTTCTTCACGCGTAATTACTCTTTTGGAGATTTCTCGCATTAACTGAATACTGCAACCAGAACTTGCTTCTTCTGGTTGGTATGTAGTTTCAGTTTCAACAATATTGACGCTATGAATTGGACAAACAGCAACTACACCTGCAACAATAGGGAATTTCTTTGCATCAGCAGGGGCACCCCGTGGAGGGAATTCGAAACTTATTTTGTTTCCAGTAACAACTAAGAATGCACTGAATGGGCGATTTCGTTTTGATGTGAAATCTTCCAATAGTGGTGATTTTCCGTCAGTAAGAATTAGCTTTGCTTCTTCAGCAGTTATAGGTCTTTTACACATTTCTTTAGAAACGCCTCTAAACTTACAATCATTATCATCGCAAGCATATACATTAGGCCCAATACGAATTGTACCTTGTTCACAAACAGGACATTGACACAACTCTTCATCTGTGACTTTACCGGTTGATTCACCGCCACCGGCTAATGTGACTTTACCATCTTCTTCTAAGGTGATTGTAGCATCATAACTTTCACCACTTCGATTAAAGAATCCATGTAGATCAGTTATTGATTTGTTTTCAATTAAACGTTTAGCAGTAATTCTATCAAACCAACGACCAGATGTGTCTTTCCAAAATACGAATGGACAACCTTTGTCGCGTCCTTGATTCTCAGAGCACTTGTAAGATAATGTAGTCTCTTTTATTTCGTTACCACATTTCGGGCAATCGCCTAATGAAGGTTCATTTGCATAAAGTTGAGCTTGATCAAGGTCGCGGATCAAATTTACTAGTGAAGTAGTCTTGGCAACGATACTTTCCATATATTTTTCCCTTGGTTCATCACCTCGTTGAACATTTAGAAGAGATGATTCCATTTCTCCTGTTAATTCAGCCGAAGTAATCCAATCAACAGGAATTCTTCGTATGGCATCAATAATTCTGATACCGTATGCAGCAGCACTTATCGAGCCATTGCGAGAACGGATAATATATTCTTTTTCGATTAATTTTTCAATTGTATCTGCTCTTGTCGCTGGAGTTCCAAGACCCTTGTCTTTGATTGCTGCCGCTAAGTCATCATCATCAATTTGTTTACCGGCATGTTCCATCAACCTTAGCAAACCTGCTTCCTTCAAACGGTTTTTTGGTTTTGATTTTTCTTCTTTGAATTCTGATTCTGTGATTTCTGCTTTGCATGGGTTGGTTGGCAATGAATTCCAACCTTCTGGAAGATTTTGTTTCTTAGGCTTGACCTCTCTCCAGCCAGGTGACTTTAGGCAGCGAGCTTCTTTAATGAAATTTTCATTTTGAATTGATGCAGTTCTCTTCTGTACATCCCAAGTTGCCTCTGGATACCATGAAGCGAGGAAAGTCCGTACAATTAAATCATACAATTTAGCATGGTCACCACTAAGCCCTTCCGGGATTTTACCAGTAGGTATCACTGCAAAGTGATCACTAACTTTAGCATTGTTGAAATTACGCTTTGTATTATTCATGCCAGACCCAGAAGTGTTCTTGGCATCAACAATTTTTAATGCATGTGAATTATATTTATCCTGAGCAGCCAAATTACGGATGGTTTTGGTGATGTCCTCCAACATATCTTCAGGTAGGTGTCGGGAATCTGTACGTGGATAAGTGGTTAATTTGTGTGTTGAATACAAATCTTGAGCAATCCCTAGAGTTCTTTTTGCCGACCAAGACCAGATGTTGTTAGCCTCTCTTTGCAATGTGATCAAGTCAAAATTAAGTGGTGGCTTTTCAACTGAGTCTCTATTTTTTTGTGTCACATCTGGATGTGTGCCAGATGATAAGATTGTCTCAAGTTTTTCTTTTTCAGATGCTTCGATTATTCTGTGTGACTTATACTCAGGCCTATCTTCATCATCTTTGTGCCCAGTTCTTTCCCATCGAGCATTCCATGTAGCATCACCCGCAGTGAATGTTGCTTCCAATTGCCAGTATGGAACTGATTGATGTGCTAGGACTTCTAACTCATGATCAACTATCATAGCTAGTGTTGGAGTTTGTACACGACCTAGAGAAATACTTTTTCCTTTACCAAGGTGTAGAGCAGTAGTGGCAATTCTTGAACCGTTCATGCCAATTATCCAATCAGCTTCGCTACGAGAATAAGCTGCATCTCTGAGTGAGTTATATTCTTCACCAGGTTTTCTATTATCCCATGCGTTTTGAATTGCTTCCTGTGTCATGGACTGTAGCCACATTCTACTCGTAGGTGCTTTAGATTTACTATGTGCTACAATAGTTCTGAAAATCAATTCACCCTCTCTTGCAGCGTCACAAGCATTAACAATCTCAGTTACGCTTTTATCTTTAATCAATTTTGTAATAGCGGTTAGTTGTTTCTTTACACTTCCACTTTTTGCTTTCCATTTGAATTCTTCAGGAACGAATGGCAATCGTTCCGCAGTTTTTCTCCAATCTTTAAAATCTGTATCATATTCGCCCATATACTTTAATTCCAATAAATGACCAATTGCCCATGTGACAATTAAGTCATTTCCTTGCCAATGATTCTCGTGCTTAGTATTGGCTCCAAGCAAATTAGCAACATCAGCAGCAACACTTGGTTTTTCAGCGAGGATGAGAACTACCATGATTTGAATGGCCAATGGCGACAATACTTGAACCCTCTCTAAAGTAGATTTGAAAGGGTCTGTAAATAGATACTTTAGTATCTAGTCAAAACTAACAATTAGTTTTTGAAAATATCACGGTTCGCTGGGACTAACATTTCTTGTGCTGGTTCGCTGGTTTAATTCGTCCCACTTTTGTTCTGAGTTAGGACCTCCACATCCTATACAGCCGGGATATCCAGCAGATAACAAATCATCACAAGCATCTAAGATGTCAAGCCACAAATCATTATCACCTTTGATCCAAAGAATATTCGGATCCGGTTCATTATGAGAGATTTGTAATATTATTCCGTCGAGTTCTTCTTCTATAACTAACATTTCAACAGTGATATCTTGGCCCTCGATTATTTGCGGGAAGGTTAACCTGGATGGTTGTTTCTCTCCAAGACCGAGTATCATTTTATTTGTAATGGAATGATATTCAGTTGGAATTCTAATTTGTATTTCCTTTAATCTCAATATCCTTCTAGCGGCCTCGCGCAGTGCTGGCCATTGAGGGTCAGTGATGCGCATATTTGTGGCCATACAAGCACAAGTCT
>Ga0308019_10000775_pt1 | contig 19920 bp, 17 predicted proteins | sample Neamet284_FD_203135 | JGI IMG/M metagenome (GOLD analysis project Ga0308019, IMG submission 203135) | Marine microbial communities from water near the shore, Antarctic Ocean - #284 | ecosystem: Environmental > Aquatic > Marine > Unclassified | place: Southern Ocean | collected 2014-10-01 | reverse complement strand
AAGCTACATAGGTTGTTTAAATCTGTTCAAGAACAGAATCTATGGATGGAAAAGTCTGAAAAAAAGTCTTTAGCTGCTTTTATGAATCCTTCATTTATTCCCAATACAAATCAATTTATAGAGGCTACTTTTGGTTATGGTGAAGTAAATCACTCTGGTCGTGTACGTCTAGGAGCTATGATTGCTGCATTTAGAACACACCTTTTACTTGAAAACGCATTGATCGACGAAGATTTTGATTTTTCTAGCCTCTCTTATACCAACGATTCGGTGACTTATAAGTCTTTTACAGCTTCAAAAATAATCTTCTGTGAGGGTCATAGACTAAGTTTAAATCCACTATTTAATTACCTCCCTTTAATGCGTACAAAGGGAGAGCTTTTAACAGTCCGTATAAAAGGTTTAAACCTTAAAGAGCATTTAAAAAGTAGTGTTTCTATATTACCCTTAGGCGATGATTTGTATAAAGTTGGCGCTACCTTTAATTGGGATGAGAAAGATGAATTATGTACAGAAAATGCAAAATCAGACTTACTTGCTAGATTGTCTAGCATTGTAAATATGCCTGTAGAACTCATTAATCACGAAGCAGGATTACGTCCTACAGTTAAAGATCGAAGAGCTTTAATTGGTCAACACCCTGTGCACAAAAGCTTGTTTGTATTTAATGGCTTAGGTGCGAGAGGCTTACTTATATCACCATTACTTTCATTAGAGTTTGCAAGTTATTTAGAACATCGAACTTCTTTAAATACAGAAGTAAACATTAACCGATACCAAGACCTTTACCCATGTTAACATTACAAAATATAGGCGTCCAATTTGGAGGCGAAGTTTTATTCGATGACCTTAATTTCATGGTTAACAAAGGTGACCGAATTGGTTTAGTTGGAAAGAATGGTGCTGGAAAATCGACCCTTCTTAAAATCATCTTCTCTCAATCTGGTTTTACTAGTGGTTCCGTAAGTCTTCAAAAAGAAAAAATTATAGGATACCTTTCTCAAGATATCGACTTTGAGTCTGGATGTACAGTTTTAGAAGAATCTGAAAAAGCCTTTCCTAGAATTAAATTTATACAAAAGGAACTTCTTTTTATACAAGACCAAATCGTTTCTAGAACTGATTATGAATCAGATTCGTATTTAGAGCTAATCAATAAGTCTACAGAGTTTGAACACGAACTTAATCTTATAGGTGGTTATACCTATCATTCGAATATAGAAAAGGTTCTTTTTGGTTTGGGGTTTAAATCTGAAGACCTTCAGAATAATACCGAAACGTTTAGTGGAGGTTGGCGTATGCGTATAGAACTTGCTAAAGTTCTGTTGGGAAATCCAGATCTTTTGCTACTTGATGAACCTACTAATCACTTAGATATTGAATCTATAGTCTGGCTGGAGAATTTTTTAAAGTCATATAGCGGAGCTGTTTTATTAGTATCACACGATAGAGCATTTTTAGATCAGGTTACCAATAGAACAATTGAAATAGCGAATGCTAAAGTGTACGATTATAAAGCTCCTTATACAAGGTATTTATTTTTAAGAGCTGAGCGTATTGAACAACAATTGTCAGTACAAAAAAATCAAGAGAAAGAAATTAAGCGAACTGAAGAACTTATTGATAAGTTCCGTTATAAGGCGAGTAAAGCTTCTTTTGCCCAGAGTTTAATTAAGAAACTCGACAAAATGGATAGGATAGAAGTAGATAATAATTCAGTTAAAAAAATGAATTTTTCTTTTCCGATGTCTAACCCTTCTGGAAAAGTAGTCTTAGAAATTCAAGGATTGTCTAAAGCCTACGACGAAAAGGAGATTATTTCTAATTTAAACATGGAAATTGCTCGAGGTGATCAATTGGCTTTTGTAGGCCAAAATGGTCAAGGGAAAACTACTTTATTGAAATGTATTTTAGGTCATACAGATTTTTCGGGTACTATTAAAGAAGGACATAATGTAGATCTTAGTTATTTTGCTCAAAATCAGGCTGAACTATTAGATTCTACTAAAACTGTTTTAAGTGTAATAGAAGATGTTGCTGACGATTCACTGCGCGCTCGCTCACGAGATATGTTAGGTTCGTTTTTATTCTCTGGTGAAGATGTAGATAAAAAAGTTAGTGTATTGTCCGGTGGAGAGCGATCTAGATTGGCTTTATGTAAAATGCTTTTGCAAAGCTCTAATTTGTTGGTTTTAGATGAGCCTACAAATCATTTGGATATTAGTTCTAAGGAAGTGCTAAAGGCTGCCTTACGAGCTTATAAAGGTACGCTAATCATAGTATCACACGATAGAGATTTCTTAGCTGGTTTAACCAACAAGGTAGTTGAGTTTAGAGATGGGTTTATCAAAACGCATATAGGTGATATTAATGATTATCTCAGTTTACGAAAAATTGAATCCATGCGTGAACTCGAGAAACGAACAAAGGTTGTTGTTAAACCTATAGCTGAACCGTTAGGGAAATCGGAGCGAAAGGCATTAGACAAGGATATTAAGAAAGTCTCGAATCAATTGTCTAAGGTCGAAACTCAGATTTCTGACTTAGAAGCTTCTATAGAAGCCAACGATAAAGATTTGTCAGACCCTATTAAGAGTGCATCGTTACTCGCTGATGAGACTTTTTTTAAGAATTACCAATCGTCTAAAGACTCTTTAGAAAAACATATGGAGAATTGGGGAGCGCTAGAGGATCAGTTAGAAAAACTGATGGCAAAGCGATCCTAGACAATCAAAAAAAAGCGCCAATTGGCGCTTTTTTTTTACTTTATTATTTTTTCTACACTAGCATCATTGTATAAGTAGATGAGGGTAGTTCCTTTTAAACTATCGTCGGGATTTACTTCTTGCCCTAACATATTTACAACCTTTACCAAGGTTCTAATATCATTTGGATGTATATCTGCAGGAAGGTCTATTACCCATTGAGGTACAGTAGGAGACACTTCTATTCTCATACCTTGTGTGTCTGGGAAGAAATAGTCCGCAATCATTTGATTTGTTTTTACCTGATATCCTTGACCAGGAATAAAATCACCGATTCCGTTAAAACCGAACTCAGGCCAGTAAACTTCGGCATCGTTGTTTTTAACAATTAAAATGTGTGTAGAAATGGCATCTAATGTAGCTATCACATCTTGGCTTACTTTCCTTGTATAGCCAATGTTATTCCATCCATTTATAATATCAATTACTATAGGGCTTTCTAATTCTGATATCTGAGCTAAATATTGGTCTTCTGATGCGTTAAAGTCAGCAATCGTAACCGACAGTAATGAGCTGGCATCAATAGATGCTTGTGTTGCCTGAGCAATTGTTAAATCTAATTCTATCTGCGCTTCTTGTGCAGCTAAGTCAGCTGTTGCAATCGTAGCCGACAGTAGATCGTTAGCATCTATATCTGCTTGTGTTGCTTGAGCAATTGTTAAATCTAATTCTGCTTGTGCTTCTTGTGCAGCTAAGTCTGCTGTCGAAATCGTAGCTGACAGTAGATTGTTAGCAACTATATCTGCTTGTGTTGCTTGAGCAATCGTAGTAGCGAGATCTAATTGAAGGCTCGTACTGTATTCCTCTTCATTTAAATATGCACTTTGCCATGTTGTACTACACGAACCTTCTAAATTACATGAAGCATTTGTGTCAAATTCCACAAAATGATCATTCGTACAACCTGGAGTTCCTAAACAAGATCCATCATCTTCTTCAGCTGCTTCATTATAGTTACAGTAGTTTACATCCATACATCCATAAATAGTTACGTTTAGATCTATTTCTGTAATTACAAAAGATCCATTTGTAGCATAACCAGAGAATAATGGATTAGCATTAAAGGCCATTACATCTCCTTCGGAATTTATTACTGCAAAAATAAGATCATTATCTCCTGCTTGTAAACCATCAATTTCGTCAGTTGAGGAATCATTCCCCCATAAAGCCATAGTGAAGAATCCATTTTGGATTTCTGTTAAACCTACACATTCAGAAGTCGTACCATCACTATTTAGATCAAAAAAGGCTGCTACTGTACTTCCTTCCAATCCTAAGTTGTTACTCAAATTAAAACCTAAAGTCATATTTGCACCCGTATTAGTCGGGCTCACAAAATATGAGCTATTTATTCCTAAGTCTGAGATTGTTGTTGAACAAGAACCATCATCACAACCTGGTAAATAACCTTGGTGGTAAAACTCAGTAAAGGTATTGTCTGTACAACCAGGTAGGGTACAAGAATCATTATTTATCGTTGCATTTGGGCTGTAGTTACAAGCAATTTCATCCATACAACCACTCAAATAACAGCTACCATCGTCATTTGTTGCTTGCTCATTAAAATTTTCTGCCCAACTAGATGTACAAGCGTAAATACAAAATGGATTTGTGATTACTGGATTACTCTGTACTGCCAAACTGTTAGTCTGGTATGTGATCGGTGTAGACATTTCAAGATCATAAATCTTATTTCCATCTATTAATTGAAAACTAATAGATTCATTAGCTACAGCACCATCAATTTCATTTGTCTGTGAGTCGTCTCCCCATACAGCAATAGTTGTTTGTACTAGTCCATTTACAGTTGTAGAACCTAATACTCCACCTGTAGAAGATAGAGCTACTATATACGATTGTTCATCCTCATAGATCAATGAGTTCATAAAGTCGTTTGTAAGCATAATAGTCATATTCGCACCTGTATTTCCTGACCAAGATCCAGGAAGGTCGCATTGAGCGATTGAAATAAAAGAAAATACGATTGAGAATAGAAAGCAAAATAGACTTTTCATAGGTAGGGGGGTTGTAGATTTAAAGCCAGTTAGTTAGCAAAAACCGAGCCATATAAGTTTTTATTTTGCTTTTAGTAAGTGAATACTTACAGTTGCTTTTTCTCGATTTGGAAAATTGGAACTATACTTTGTTATCGGATGTAGTCCGGCATGTTTGGCCGCATTTAAAAAACATTCCAATTCGATGATGTATTGATCTGTGTAGCCATGTGTAGCGTCGTATGGAGTAGATAGGCTTGTACCGATATTTTTAGACGCTATCGCGGTAGGTATTGAATGTAGTTCTACGATTAATAATCCATATTTTTTTAGATATGGAGTCCAGGATTTTAAATGGTTACTTAAATTTTGAAACAACTCGTTATTGGGTATTCTTCTTCCACGATATGCAAAAGCGCCATCCGAATTACAATGTAATATCGTTTTGTCTGGTTTGGTGTAAATTCTGTTATGGTCTAAAAAAGTTCTAGTATTTAATAATTCACCTAAGTCAATTTGATGTTTCGTTTGCAACATTTCTGCAAGTGATTTAGGGTCGCTGATGTCACCAAATTCCACCTCAGCCCAAATATCTGCCTTTTCCAAAGTCGTTCTGGTAGCAATACGCGCTTTTTTGTTGTAATCTACTCCTATAATAAATAGTGGATGTTTCTCTAGTAATTCTCCTCGTTTTGTCTTGTTGTAAATCACATCGAAAACATGTTCTATAAAGGTGCCATCACCACAACCTACATCTATAATCCCTTTGGGTTGCTCCTCTATTGGTTTATTAAAGAGTTCCACAATAATTTCATCTACTTTCTTGAAGTATGTTTTGTGTGCTCCTCCACTTCCCCATACATTCATGTATCTGTATACGTGTTTTTCGTGCCCCTCCGAATCATTTTCCCTAAATTTGTTTACGTCGCCAGTAAATATAGTTTCTAAGTTAGCAAAGGTGGGTAGGTAAGAAACTGTTACGCCATAAGCACTAGCACGTTTTGTGTAATATAATCCAGTTGCATTTAATTTTGGTCCCTCTTTAGTATAGGTTATAAAATTACAGGTGTTTAATATTTCGATGAACCATTTAAATACCTCTTGCGGTATTGAAAATAGTTCAGCAGTTAGTTCCTGATCTATGCTTAGCGTACTTAATTTACCGTTTAAGCCAAGTGCTACCATTGTAGGTCCTAGTAAAACACCTTCCATATGCACATACATTCGTTTAGTAATACTGTTATTACTTTGCGAATTAAATATTTTCAAGCGGGCCCAAGCTTCTTTAAGTTCTGATATGTTATTTATTCCTGAAACAATATTTCGTGGTCGTACATGGAAGTTTTTCTGTAAATCGTAAAATAGTTTGTAGTCGTCTATTTGTAAAAACGCTTCCCTTCCTTCTGGTAGTAGTTCTAATTTTATTACTTCCGTACTATTGTTTACAGTTCGATTTAAAAAACCTTGAGAAGCTAAAATTCTCAGCGCTACATTTAAATACCCTTCGTTTGTTTTCACCTTTTTGTTTAACTCTTCTAGACTCCAAGTATCCTTTGTTAAAAATAAGTCAATGATTTGAAGTTTTTTTAAAACACAGATTGTAGGTATGAGTACCCAACCATCTAGGTGAAGGAATATCTTTTTTCGGATCGCATTGCGTTCTAATTTGGATATTTGTGTATTCATAGTTTTTGAAATAAAAAAAGCCTTCCATAAAATATGGAAGGCTTTGAATTAGTAGATATATATACAACTCCCTCCTGATTAGGAAGGACAACAGTAATTTGTATTTTTTTGTTTTCTCACATTGATAAATGTAAAGAATTTTTTTTGATTTCAAAATTTACAGCTCAAAAAAAAAGCGGCTTCCGCCGCTTTTCTTATTTCTTTCTGAAGTAAATTCTAATTGGAACTCCATGTAAGTCGTACATATCTCTCATTTTGTTTTCAATAAACCTTTTGTAAGGATCTTTTACATATTGAGGTAAATTACAGAAAAAGGCAAACGATGGCACCATCGTAGGAATCTGTGTGATGTATTTAATTCTCACATATTTCCCTTTGTATGATGGTGGCGGTGTAGATTCCGTAATCGGTAGGAACTTGTTGTTTAATTCGGAAGTAGAAATTTTAGTATTCTTTCTTCCATATACTTCTACCGCCATTTCTACCGCTTTGAAAATACGTTGTTTTGTAGTTGCAGAGATAAAGATAATTGGGTAATCTGTAAAAGGAGCAGTCTTCGCATAAATCATTTTGCGATAATGCTCTATGGTCAAGGTTTCTTTGTTTTCAACTATGTCCCATTTGTTAACCAGGACAACAATTCCTTTGTTGTTTTTTTCGGCTAGATGAAAAATGTTTAAATCCTGTGCATCGAAACCAATCGTTGCGTCTACCATAACAATACATACATCACTATGTTCAATAGCACGTATGGTTCTCATTACTGAGTAAAATTCTAAGTTTTCGTGAACTCTAGCCTTCTTTCTCAATCCGGCAGTATCTACTAAAGTAAATTCATTCCCGAACTGGTTGTAATGTGTATCAATAGAGTCACGAGTTGTTCCTGCGATGTCGGTAACAATATTTTTGTTTTGCCCCATTAACGCATTTACTAAAGAAGATTTCCCAGCATTTGGACGACCTACAATAGCAAATCTTGGTAAGTCATTCTCATCTACTTCGTCTTCTTTCTCAAAAGAAGCGACTAAATCATCAAGAAGTTCACCTGTACCACTACCATTAATAGACGATAAAGGATAATATTCTCCAAGTCCTAAATTGTAAAACTCCATAGCAGCATCCATTCTCATGGCGTTGTCTACTTTGTTTACAACCACAAAAACAGGCTTATCTGTTCTGTGTAGAATTCGAGCTACATCCATATCTAAATCTGTAGTACCCGTTTCAACATCTACTACGAAAATTATTTGACTAGCTTCTTCAATAGCAATTTTTACTTGCTTGCGAATTTCACCCTCAAAAACATCTTCAGATCCTGTAATATACCCTCCAGTATCAATAACAGTAAAATCTCTACCGTTCCAATCTGAAGTTCCGTAATGACGGTCTCTTGTAACTCCACTTACAGAGTCTACAATTGCTTGACGTCTTTGCGTAAAGCGATTAAATAACGTAGACTTCCCAACATTAGGACGACCTACTATGGCAACTAAATTCCCCATTTTGTGTTTATGTGTGGTAACCGAAACGCTTCAAGTCTTGATCGTTGTCGCGCCAGTTTTTTATTACTTTAACAAATAATTCTAAAAAGACCTTTTTCCCGAAGAACACTTCGAGGTCTTTACGAGCTTGAGTACCCACTGTTTTTAAAGCTTTACCCTGATGCCCTATAATAATACCTTTTTGAGTTTCTCTGGCAACGTTTATTATAGCGCCAATTCGTATAATAGTTTCTTCCTCCTTAAAGGTTTCTACTACTACCTCCACAGAATAAGGTATTTCTTTTTGATAATTTATAAGGATTTTCTCCCTAATAATTTCCGATACAAAAAATCGTTCGGGTTTGTCTGTTAGTGCATCCTTTGGAAAATATGGAGTTCCTTCCGGAAGTAACTCCGTTATTTCGCCCATTATTTGTTCTACTCCAAAGCCTTCTATAGCAGATATAGGCAAAATCGTTGCTAAAGGCAATTGTTCCTTCCAATGATCTATTGCTTTTTCTACTCCTGCCTGATCTGAGTTGTCAATTTTATTTATTAATAATAAAATTGGAATTTCAGTTGTCTTTAATCTTTCAAAGAAACTTGCATCCTTTAATGCTTTTTCTCCAATTTCTACCATATATAAGAATACGTCAGCATCTTGAAAGGCAGATTTAACAAACTTCATCATACTAGACTGAAGGTTGTAGTGCGGTTGAATAATCCCAGGTGTATCCGAAAAGACGATTTGATAATCCTCTTCGTTAACTACTCCTAGAATCCGGTGTCTTGTAGTTTGTGCTTTGGAGGTGATAATAGACAATTTCTCACCCACCAGCTTATTCATCAAAGTAGATTTACCCACATTAGGGTTCCCTATGATGTTTACAAAACCTGATTTGTATTTTTTTTCTTCCATTGCGGCTGCAAAGATACGTTAAATATAAGTCCGAAATCTCTTTTATTTTTCATTATTATATTGCTCGTAAAGGTTTAAATCAACACTCTATATCTGATAAACAGACTCTTATAAAAAAGATTAAAATATTAGTGGAATTAGCTTGTTTTCTAGAGACTCTTTGGCTTATATTTGCACCGCGGGGTGGAGCAGTTGGTAGCTCGTCGGGCTCATAACCCGAAGGTCGCTGGTTCGAGTCCAGTCCCCGCAACTACCAAAAGCCACTTTTAATTAAGTGGCTTTTTTTATGGACTAATTTTTGTAGTCTATTGAATCATTAATAGACGTAACACTTTTAGCTTAACTAAAATTCAACTTTAAGTCTAATTTCACTCAAATGAACAATTGGAGATCATACTTATTAGGATTCCTTTGTATAGTTATCGTTTTTTACGAAGTTCCTAGTTCACATACTAACGCTACTGGAGCTCCTTCAGGATATAGCGGTTCTGTTTCTGACCTTCAAAATACCTGTGAAACTTGTCATTCTAATAACATTGTAAATTCCTTAGACTCTAATCATGTTCTTATTTCTTCAGAACTAGATTATCTAGCGCATTATAATTTAGGTCAATCATACTTTTTTGCAATTACAGCGAGTTCTTTTATGCTTAATAAATTTGGATTTCAAGCTTGTGTTGAAAATGAACTTGGCGAAAAAATTGGAACTTTAGTTATTGCAGATGCCATACAAACCCAATTGGTTGGCGATGGAACTTATATTACCCACACTCAATCAGGTTCACAGGCAATTGGTGTTAGTACTTGGGTTTTTAATTGGATTGCCCCTATGTCTCAACAAGGGGATGCAGTACTTCATACTTCAGTTTTGTTCTCCAATAATGATGGAACCACCCAAGGAGATCAAGTTCTTTATGAATCTCGAACTTTTGCAGAACCAAATTTTGGATGTACCGATCCTGAAGCCTTTAATTTTAATCTCGATAATGATCTAGAAGACGGTTCTTGTCTCTATAGTTTGAATTCAGAAACTCTAAGTTTGAGTTTTCAGAACCTTACTGTTTCGGGAAGTTTTGGCGAAGAGTTGGCCATTCAACTAAATGTTCACAATACATCAGATGAAAGTTTACTAGTTCACGCTTCTAGGATGCCCACACAACTGTCTACACCTACAAATTGGTTTTGTTGGGGTGCTTGTTATACTCCTTCAGTTAGTGAAAGTGCTTCTAGTTTAGAAATTTCTGCAGGATCTTATCTAGACGAATTCAGCGGGCATCTGATGGCCGGATTGAATCCTGGTAATTACCCTATAGAGTACTGCTTTTATGCCGAAAACGCGATAGATGATAGTATATGTGCTACGGTAACTTATAAAGTATTGGGAGATGTTTATGGTTGTATAGATCCAAATGCGCTCAATTATAATGCGTCTGCAACCGTAGACGATTTAAGCTGTATACTCTTTCCTACTCCATTATGGGAATTCTCTGAATCGTATGGAGGAATTCACTCAATCGCTTTAAATACAGATGCCGACATCACAATAAACGATTCTAATATTTCTGTTGGAGACTGGATTGGAGTTTTTTACGAAACTGATTCAGGTTTAGTTTGTGCAGGTTATACATTGTGGTTAGGCGAAAACGTTAATCTTACTGTACACGGATTTGATCCAGAATCTGAGCAAGGATTTTTATTAAATGACGAATTTATTTGGCAGGTATGGGATGCCTCGGAGGGTGTGAGCTGGCCCATGATCGCTACTTATAGTCCTTTGCAGCCCAATAATCAATATTTCCAAATTGACGGCTTCAGTTCAATCCTTACAATGAGTAATATTAACCCGATTAGTTCTCAGGATTTTGACATACCTAATGGTTGGTCTATATTTTCTACATATATATCCAATTTAGATATGAATGCTATGACATTATTTGAACCCATAGTAGATGATTTAATTATTGTGAAAAACAATAATGGAGAGGCTTATATTGTAGAGTATCAGTTTAATGCTATTGGTGATTTTGTTAATGGACAAGGTTATTTAATGAAAACAAATTTGGCTGTAAATTTAGTCTTTAATGGCGATTATGTTAAGCCGATTCAATTCCCAATTTCACTTCAGGAAGGATGGAATATGGTAGGATATCTTTATACCGAATCCGTACATTCGGCTATTGTATTTGAAGAATTGCTCGATCAAGACCTTATCCAAATCGCAAAAGATTATCAAGGAAATGCGCTAATTCCTGGCTGGGAATTTAATGGTTTAGGCATGATGAATCCTGGAGAGGGATATCAGCTGAAGGTGTATGAACAAGCTGTTCTACAATATTAATTAGTAGTGCTCTATATTTGAGGCGCTTTTTTGTAAATTGGACTTCTAAAATTATCTTATGAAAAAAATTATTGCAGGTGTTGCACTTTTATCTTTAATGGTAAGTTGCACTAAAGATTTAGGAACACTACAGAACGTGAGTACCAAAGATTTTAAAACAGATCAGCAATACGAATTAGCCTTAAAACAACAATCGTTTACTGCTAATTCTCTTGAAGCATCTGTTGATTTAGCCTTAAAATCAGTCCCAAATTCTTCCTTCTTAAAGAATACTAAAATTAGTTCTAAAGGAAAGAAAATTACGATTGTAACAGATGTTTGGTCAATGTCTAAAAGAAAACCAGAGAAAAATAAAGATTTACAATTAAATAAATACAAAAAGCCAAAAGGTCAATCTTCTCAAAAAAGACCTTCTGCAGAGTTAATTGCTAAACTTAAAAAAGGAATGCAAGTTACTTGGGATCATCCTAAAGCAGGTGTAGGTTCTGGTGTAATTGTTAGTATATCGGGTATGTTAGCTCAAATAGAAAAAGTGCTAGATAAAGAGGGTAAGCCAGGGAAATCTGTTAAATTACCTTTAGAAGTTTTGAAGCCTGCTAAAAGAAGATAATCTTTAATTAGATTCTGGATTCACCAAAACATTCAACAATGAGAACTTTTATTTTTGGATTAGTTAGCCTTTTTTCTTGTCAATTATTTGCACAAAACATGGATGATAGAGGTTACATAGTAACTGAAGGAGAGGCAGTTCCAAACTTTGAATTATTATTACTTAATGGCGACTCTATTTCAAATGAGATGCTTTTAGGGAAAGTGGTCGTATTACAGTTTACCGCTTCTTGGTGTAGTGTATGTCGTAAAGAAATGCCTCATTTAGAATCTGAGGTTTGGCAACAATTTAAAGAGGATGATTTCATCCTTATAGGAATCGACTTAAAAGAAGATGAGGCAACTACAAGAGCTTTTATAGAGAAAATTGGGGTTACTTATCCTATTGCGTTAGATTTAGACGGAAGTTTGTTTGAGCTATTCGCAGGACCTAAACAGGGAGTTACACGAAATATAGTAATCGATAAAAATGGGAATATTTCATTTTTAACGCGACTTTATGAAAGAGAAGAGTTTGAAAAAATGATTTCGGTGATTAAACTAGAATTAAAGAAGTAAAAAAAAAGGAGCCAATTGGCTCCTTTTTTTTTAGGCTAAATCTTCATTACTCAATTTTAAATAGATAAATGCTAATGCAAGCGAAGCTACCGGCATGGCAACAAAAATTCCTGCAATAAGTAAAAAGAACCCAATAATAACGACTAGAGTAGCTAGTAGCGACCAGATAAATAGTTTTACTGTAGATCCTTTCGTGATTGCCCAACTCGACTTCATTGCCTCGTCAAAACTTTGGTCTTTATCTACTATAAAAGCAGGTATAAATATTAGTCGTAGTGCAATGTGAATTCCTGGTACAATAAGACAAATAAGTCCAATTATAGTCGCAATCCCTGTGAGTATACACGCTAGGATGTAATGAATGAAATTCCTAAATGAAATTTTAAGTAAATCAGAAAAATCAATTTCTTCGCCTCTACTATGCATAATCATAATTTTCCAAACTCCCAGGCTAAGGTAGGTACTTACAATAGTTCCAATAATTGTAGTAAGCAAAGAAAAATATACTCCCGAAAGACTTGATGAAGCTTGGTCGTGAAATATTTGAGGCAACTGTTGGATAGAACTAAGTATTGCCACAAAAACTGCAATGCCAATAAAAAATAGGCCCTTCTCTTTAAATTTTCGCCATCCGAAACCAAATGATCCTGTTGTTGAGATACTGATATTTTCCATAGTATATTTTTTAATGAACGTAAAGCTACTGAAATATATGGAATATAATAGAAGTCAATTGGCTCGTTTTTTTAGTTTACAGTAATATGAGCTGCAATTTCTACTGCCTTTTTCACTAAGGCTTCAACAGGGTCATCGCCAAAAGTAAGTGCTACTGCCATTCTTCTATATGGTCTAGTCGTAGGTTTCCCAAACAGTTTAAAATCGCTGTTTTTATATGAAGCAGCTTTATTTATTCCAGAAAATATTGGTTGTGTATTGCTTTCATTTTTTGCTAAAATAACTGCACTAGCACCATTTCTCTCTAAGGTTATTTCATTTACAGGAATACCTAATACTGCACGTGCATGTAATTCGAACTCCGATAAATTCTGAGTATTTCCTAAAGTTACCATTCCAGTATCGTGAGGTCTTGGAGATAGTTCAGAAAAATAGACACCTTCCTTTCCAATAAAAAATTCGACTCCCCAAATACCAGACCCTCCTAATGCATTTGTGACCTCTTTAGCAATTTTTTGCGCCTCAATTAAACGAGTATCAATCATTGGCATAGGTTGCCAGCTCTCTTGGTAATCTCCACGTTCTTGACGGTGACCAATAGGAGGACAAAACAATGTTTCCCCATTATCTTGAGTAAGTGTAAGTAAAGTTATTTCGTAGTCGAAGTCCACAAATTCTTCTACAATAACCTCCATTACATCACCTCTAGATCCTTCTAATGCGTATTCCCAAGCATTGAGTATGTCGGCATCGTTCTTTATTACAGATTGTCCTTTTCCCGAACTAGACATTAATGGCTTTACAACACAAGGCATTCCACAAATGGCTACACCTGCTTTTAATTCTTCGTAAGAAGTAGCGTAGCGATATTTTGCTGTTTTTACGCCTACCTCTATTGCTGCTAAATCGCGAATAGCTTTGCGATTCATAGTATAGTTTGCTGCTTTTGCACTAGGCACTACTTTTATACCTTGCTTTTCGTAGTTGTAAAATCGCTCTGTACGAATAGCTTCTATTTCGGGTACAATAATGTCTGGTTTATGCTTAGCTACTATTGCATCTAAGGCAGCTCCATCTAACATGTTTATTACTTCCGAAGCTTGTGCTACCTGCATAGCTGGAGCGTTATCGTAAGAATCTACTGCGATAATATATTGGCCTAATCGCTGACATGCAATCACGAATTCTTTTCCGAGCTCGCCAGAGCCTAAAAGCATAATTTTATTTCTCATAGGACAAATATACTAAAAGTGTATTTTTAATTGTCAGTTTTACTAATCTAGATAATTACTCAGGACATTCGATCTCCTCAGTTATTTTTTTGCATCTTTAGGTGTTTAAAAATGAGAGTCTTATGAAGTTTTTATTTTCCCTTTTTGTTTTGTGTTATTCTTCACTCGCTTGTGCTCAAATTCCATGCGAAAGTGAGCCAGATACTCTAATAGGTACTGGTTATCAAGAGATTTATTTTATTGATGATGTTACACCTTACGATGGTTCTATTTGGATAGATTGTTTTGAGGAGGGTACTTTAGTAGATGAATTGAGTTTTGAAATTTGCATGTCCATAGAACACTCTTATATGGGAGATTTAGAAATGACTCTAACACTCCCAGATAGCTCTGAAATCGTATTATTAAATATGACAGGGGGTAATAGATTTCTAGGTAATCCTTTAGATTCAAGTGAAGGCGAAGTCATAGGTGAGCACTGGTCTTATTGTTGGTCTTTACATGCCGACTACGAATCTATGAGTTATTCATCAGATACAATAGCTGCTAGTTTGAGTAATGGAATGTCTATGATGTCTGGATCTTATTTACCTCAAAGTGGTCTTGAGTCTTTAGCATGTACTGAGACTAATGGTTTTTGGACTCTTAACATAATAGATCATTTAGCAAGTGACCATGGTTCTATTTCGGGTTGGTCGCTAGAATTGTATGGGCAAGAACAAGCCCTTTATAATTGTGATGAAACTTGTATAAATGATTTGGATTTAGATGCTATTTGCGATGAGTTTGATAATTGCGTAGCTATTTCAAATTTCTATCAGACGGATATAAATAACAACGGTATTGGTGATGCTTGCGATTATGAAGACGAAATAGGGTTGGCAGATTACTCAGTATCTAAAAATTCACCAATCCTTAAAATAATTGACTTATTAGGTAGAGAGTTGAATAATTTACCATCAATAAAAGGCAACCAAATACTTTTTTATATTTATGAGGATGGATCTGTTCAGAAGAAAGTACATATAAACTAATACTATTCAACCAAATAACCCTGCTTAGGTTTTAGTTTAGTTCGGAGTGTATTTGCCCATTTTAGATCCACAATAATGAAAGCATCGTAGGCTAGATCGGTAACTTTTTCTGTGCCAGTTTCTATAAAGAGAATATTTTCTAAGACGCTAAATTCCTTTAGGTGAATTAGATGATGTTCTGCAATTTTTAGGGCATCAGGTCCACTAAAATTCCAAACTAATTTTGCTTTTTGAGACATTTATTTAATGTTATTTGAATGAATATAATCAGCGATTATAGTCGCTAGATTTGTTGCGGCCTTAGGGTAGTTTCGAAACCATAATTCGGGTTCTATTAATTCTAATTCTCCCAAAGCCAATGTGTTGTTGTTATCGTAGAAAATATCGACTCTTGCATACATTGTTTTATGTGGACAGGCGGCTAAGGCTTTAGTTGCAAAGTCAATTTCTATTTGCTTAGGCTGATATTCTTCGACTGTTCCACCAAAATCATCCTGTACTCTAAAATCACCTTTTTTAGCTTTTTTTAATACCGCGTGCGAATATTCTCCTCCAATTATTATCAGACTTATCTCACCCTGTTCTTGTATTTTATATTGGAATTTTTGAAACAGCATCCCTTCCTCTGTTATGAGTCTCTGTAGGTCTAATTCGTGTTGATTATACTCAGAAGCACTCACTAAAAAGGTTTCTCTTGCTGCTCCAGCAATAGCTGGTTTAAGTACTGCTTTGTCCCAAGAAGTCTTAGAAAATAAATTAGCCAAAGTCTCTTTCGATCCTTTCTCTATAAATAGGGTAGGAGGTATGTTTACTTGTTTGTCTTGAAGTTCTTGTAAATAGTGCTTGTCTAAATTCCAATAAATTACTTCAGGACTATTAATAAATTGCAGGACTTTTTGTGTTTTAGAAAACCATTTAAAGAAGTCTTCGAAACGCTCAAAATAATCCCATGTTGTCCTGAAAATAGCATACTTGCAATTTGCCCAATCGAAATCAGGTGCATCCCATGCTTTTTTAATAACCTTAAGCCCTTTTTGTTCTAATGCTATTTTAACCAAGTCATCTTCTAATAGAACTTGGTCTATATACCAATCTTTTTCTATTGGATTCTCGTACCTCGAGTCTGTGAGGATAACAATATCGTAGTTCATTTGCTTGGGATGCTATGCTATTCTAGAATTTATCTATTTTGCTTAATAGTGTTGCCGATTGTTATTATCTGAGTCTCTTTATGGTTGTCAGAACTTAAACTTACCAAATACATTCCATCGTTTTGTGTAGATAAATCAATTTCGATGGTCGTTTTTTTATTGGCAATATATTTATCAAGATTAACCTCTAGCACCTTATCTCCAAGCAGATTAAATACTTCTAACTTTGCATTCTCTGGTAGGTTAAATTCTACAGACATTAGCCCATTACTCGGGTTAGGGAAAATAGAAAGAGAATTATTGAGTAATTGTGTTTCATCAATTCCAACTGTAGTTAGTGCGGTCGTAATTGCTTCCACAACTCCATCAAAACTAATAGATCCATTGTTTTTATTATATAGTACTGAATGGTCAGTTCCTGCTAAAACGACTACTTTAGGCATACCATCAGTTCCATAATCACCCATGTTAATAGCTGATGATGAAAAGGCAACATGGTTTTCCATACTGTTTGTATTTCCCCAGCTCGAAATACTCGAACAGCTCGTATTTGCGTAATCATCTGTTAAATAGAACTCTATTTTACCAGGATGACTCTCAGAAAAAGTTTGAACTGCATCGTATGCACGACTTCCGAAGTAGGAGCAAGATCCACATGGCATAACCCAAGCAATAACAATAATTTTGCCTTCATCCAATTCGTCGAAAAGAGTATACGAAACACCTTCGCAATCTTCTTCTGTGAAATTTGTGGCTGTTTGTGCTTTTGCTTGAAAGTTTAGACTTAGAAAAAAGAGTCCAATTAGAGTCGAGAGTATTTTCATTGGGGTTTATTTAAATGTTTTCAAATATAGGAAATTTTAGAATGCTTAATTTTCATACAGATATAGAAAAGAAAAAACCCTTTTCGTGAAAACGAAAAGGGTTTTAGTTGTGGGCCCACCTGGGCTCGAACCAGGGACTTTCTGATTATGAGTCAGATACTCTAACCAGCTGAGTTATAGGCCCTAATTTAATCGTTTTTCACTAAGAGTGATTAACCATTTAATTAGGCTGCAATAATACACAATATCTGTTTATCTTGCAACGAAATAGAGAGATATGCTAGTAGGAATAAAAAATATAATTTTCGACTTGGGAGGTGTTATTTATGCCATCAATTACAAAACGACTATTCGTGCTTTTGAATCCTTGGGAATCAAGGATTTTGAAGGTATTTATGCTAAAGCAGGCCAGTCGGATTTATTCGATAAGTTAGAAAAGGGTGAGATTAGCAAGAATGAATTCTTTGATGAAATCAATAAATTCTTACCAAATCCTTTAAGCGCTATTCAAATTACGAGTGCTTGGAATGCTATGTTGATTGGTTTTATGCCGGATGCTATCGAGAAATTAAAAGACTTGGGTAATGGTTACCGTCTTTTTCTACTGAGTAATACCAATATTTTTCACATCGAAGAGATTAAATCACGAGTAGGCGAAGTCTTTTTTAAAGAGTTTTGCAACTTATTCGAGACGGTGTACTTGTCGCATGAAATAGGCTTACGTAAACCGCATACAGATGTGTTTGATCACATTGTGAAAGCAAAAGGTTTAGTTCCTTTAGAAACTCTGTTTATAGACGATTCTCCGCAACATGTAAAAGGGGCTTTAGATTCCGGTTTAAAAGCCTACCACTTAAAAGATGGTGAGAAAATAGCTCAGCTCTTACCGTGAGGGCTCGGTTTTAAGTTTTTGTCTAAGTGAACAAAAACAACTTTATCTAAGGTGATGATTGTTTTAAGACTCTGCTTTACTCTTGCGATGCACTTTACTGTAATAGAACTCCTTCCAAATTGCATAGTCTCGAAACCTATTTCCACAACATCTCCTGTAAATGCAGGATTTAGGAAGTTTATCTCCGACATAAATTTTGTTACAATATTCGGACTGTCTAGTTGGCACATTACAAAAATAGCTGCTTCTTCATCAATCCACCTAAGTAAGGTGCCTCCAAAAAGAGTACCTCCTGCGTTCAGGTCTTCAGGCTTTACAAGTTTACGAGTATGGTATATCATAGCTTATTCTTTAATTTCCTGACAGAGTTCTACTAAAACACCTTTTGTGTTTTTTGGGTGTATAAAACAAACCCATTTATTGTCTGCACCACGTTTCGGTTCATCGTTTAAAATTGTAAAACCTTGGTCCGACAACCGTTTCATTTCTGCTTTAATATCCTTTACAGCAAAGGCTATATGGTGTACGCCTTCTCCTTTTTTAGCTATAAATTTTGCAATAGCACTTTCGGGATTAGTAGCTTCTAAAAGTTCAATTTTACTCTCACCAGTTTGGAAAAATGAGGTACTTACGCCTTCACTTTCTACCTTCTCCATTTTGTACGGAGCTATACCTAAAAGGTTTTCGTAAATAGTATTTGCCTGTTCTAGATCTTTAACAGCAATTCCTATATGTTCAATTTTCTCTACCATTATTTTAGGTTTTGCATGTGATGTAGTTTATGGTACTTGCCTTCTAGTTGAAGTAATTCTTCATGCGATCCTTGTTCTACTACTTCACCATCTATAATTACTACTATTTTATCAGCATTTTGAATAGTAGAGAGTCTATGTGCAATTACAATAGACGTTCTATTCGCCATTAGTTTAGTGAGTGCATCTTGTACTAGTCTTTCAGATTCTGTATCTAAGGCTGAAGTTGCCTCATCTAAAATTAGTATAGGCGGGTTTTTCATTACCGCCCGTGCAATACTTAATCGTTGTTTTTGACCTCCAGAGAGCTTGTGTCCACCATCGCCAATATTGTGCTGATAACCCTTTTCAAATTTCGAAATAAACTCATGTGCATTTGCAATTTTTGCAGCTTCCATAACTTTAGCTGGATCTGGATTGTCTATTCCAAGTGCTATATTATTAAATATAGAATCGTTGAATAAAATTGCATCTTGGGTTACAATACCCATAAGACCTCTTAAGTCGGCTAGCTTATAGTCTCTAATGTCTGTACCGTCAATTTCTAAACTACCCCCATTTACATCGTAATATCTAGCGATTAAATTAGCGAGCGTACTTTTTCCACCACCAGATTGACCTACCAATGCAATCGTTTGGCCTTTTTTGATTTCTAAATTGATATTCTTTAATACAGCCTTGTCTGTATAGGCAAATTTAACATCCTTAAACTGGATAGATTTATTAAAATCCTCTATCGTTACTGCATCATCCTTTTCTTTTACTTCTATTTCAGCTTCTAAAATTTCGGTAATTCGTTCTGCTGATGCTGAGCCTCTTTGGATACTATAATATCCTTGTGAAAGAGATTTTATAGGTGGAAGGATTTGTGAGAAAATAACAATAAACCCTATAAACGCCTGAGGACTTAAGGAGCTGTTTTCTGGGTTTAGCTGGCTCTCAAAAATTAAATTCCCTCCGTACCATATAACGACTACCATTACCATGGTACTCAAAAATTCACTCATCGG
>Ga0308019_10000774_pt1 | contig 19921 bp, 10 predicted proteins | sample Neamet284_FD_203135 | JGI IMG/M metagenome (GOLD analysis project Ga0308019, IMG submission 203135) | Marine microbial communities from water near the shore, Antarctic Ocean - #284 | ecosystem: Environmental > Aquatic > Marine > Unclassified | place: Southern Ocean | collected 2014-10-01 | reverse complement strand
CCTGTTGCAGCATGCACTTCATCAATGCCCACTGAAGGCGTATGCTCCAACTGGTTCAGCCAGTTTTTGGTATCTTCAAGACTCAAGCCACTCAAAGGCATTTCACGAACGATACCTCGGGTGTGAACGTCTCTGCGGTCATAGATCCGAAGTGTGGTGCGAGAGATAAACAGCAATCGCAGTGGCGCTTTCAAAGATATTTGAATCAACGCTCCAAGTAAATCCTTGGCATTTTCTTCCATGTGATGGACGTCATCCAAGACAATTAGCCAATATGGAGGTGGCCCTCCAACTTCGTTTTTGTAACGTTCCCGAATCGTTCTCGCATCGGTAAGATAGGAGAGCAACCTACGGCGCCAAGAATCGACATCAACGCTTCCACCAGGCGTCAGTGGGAGTGTTTCAATGAGGTTGTAAGGGTCGTGTGTCTCATCAATTCCAAACCGGTGAAGTAGGCTTGTTGCAAGGCCGAGTGAACGGTCCCACGGCTGGCACGGATACCAACAAATCGACAAGTACGGATCTTCTTCGATTCGTTGTTTGAGCCAATGCGCTACTAAAGTTGACTTCCCTATGCCAGCAATTCCGTGCACGACAGCACATGGCTTCCGCTCATCAAACCAATCGTGAAGCGCTTGTAATTCATCTGTTCGCCCATGGACTGGACGCGTAATTGGGGGTTTGTTATGATAGGTAGCATGAGCACCCGTCATCGGTGTTAAGCGACCAGGCTCCGGAAGACTGTCATCATTTTTCTTGCTGATTGCACCAAATCGAATATCTCCAAAAGTCAGCACGCCTTCGTGTTGAGCATGCATGAGAACTTGCAATAATGTAATGTCGGCTGCAAGGCGTCCGGGGGCTTCTGTTGCCTCGACTTCCAATATTTCCCCTTCTGCATTCCGGAGCAGTACTTTGGTTGAGCCCAATGTCTTGGTCAATTGTTCGGCCCATTCCTTTCCCCGTTCTGTGAGTTGCCATGTCTTTTGGCGACGATCTTCACCTCGAACAGTGCGGGTATGTTCGGTTACCAACTCGTCTCGAAGAAGCGTCCGCATCGTTCGACTTACATTCGGTGGATGTTGAGCACAAGCCTCAGCAATCCCTGGTCGAGTAAGTTCTGGCCCAACCACGTACCGGTCGTTTTGCACGACGTGTTCTGCTAAGTGCAGCAAGACACGGTCTTGAACCGCGACACTGACCTTTGGCAAACCTGCGCCCATACATCTGCTAAGGTGCGTTCTATCTCAATCCTTTCGTAGCAATATCGATGAAGCGAGAAAAAAACCAGGAGGTTTTATGATCTTCCCGAATGCCTTTTGACGATTGATTCACGAGAGGACTTGGAAACTCTCTTCGATGGAGGTTATCAATTTCCAAAAGCCCTCATTACACATTTACACCATAACCCCTTTTAGGCATGAAGAGTCCCGTATCCATGGAGACCCCACATCGAGCCTTTTTTCTTGCGCTCTTAATGTTCTTCATGGTCTTGGCACCTCTTGCTTCTGCAGTAGATTCTGATGGTGACGGTATTGACGATGGCGTTGATGATTGTCCTTGGTCAGCAGGGAGCTCTACCATCGATCGGAACGGTTGCCCGGACCGAGATGCTGATGGGACTTCAGACCTCAATGACAGTTGGACGACTACGAACCCAAACTTCCAAAATGAGTACACTACAACCTCCAGCCAGGATTACAAAGATGTCGATTTTTCACCCGATGGTGAATTTATCGTCACGGCTTCAGAAGATGGCTTTGTTCGAATTTGGAACGTAACTTCCCACATCAACATCAGATCTGCCACTACTACCGGCGAAGTTACTTCCGTGTCTTATTCACCCGACGGCATGTATGTCGCAGCTGGAATCGATGACGACACAATGAATATCTTTTACACCAACAATCTTACTTCAGTCCACGGCTCTATCAGCGTCGATGTCGGTGGTAGCGACTTAGTCAACGATGTAGAGTTCTCTCCCGACAGCAGTTTAGTTGCAGTCTCGATAGGCCGCTCGGGAAACCAAGGGACCAATGGTCAAGTTTTCCTCATTAAGGTCGCTGATGGCCTCAAGTTAGGGAGTGGGATGAATCCCAACGGCGAGGACCGCTTCTATGATTCTGCATTTTCCCCGGACGGAGAACTGATTGCACTTGCAGGAAACGGTGAATTTTACATCGTTAACGTTTCTTCACGGGCAACAGTCTACACGTTGACCAATCCACCTGGTGCAGTCAACGCTATTGCTTGGTCTTCCGATGGAACCTACATCGCAATGTGCGGTGGTTGGGAAGGTTCTAGTTCAAGTTTTGATATGTATGAATTTTCAGGCTCCCAATGGGTCCGGATTTGGGAGAAGACAGTCTCAACATCATGCTATTCAACAGATTTCTCATACGACAGTAGTCAAGTTGGTGCAGGCATGGCTTGGTATCAAGGAGATGGCAATACTGCCCGTATTTACGATTCTGATTCTGGCGTTGAAATCGATACATTCGCAGGCCCCCGGCCAGGCGGTTGTACTTCTGGAAACAACAACCAATGCGGTCAAATCGAAGGGATGGCATGGAGCCCGGATAGCACCCGAATCGTGACTGCTCACGGACGAAATGATGAAGGTGTTTACTACTGGTTTGCCGACCTTGATGAAGACAATGACGGCTACAACACAACCGACCAAGGTGACGGCGTCGTTGATGCATTCCCAAGTGAAGGCAGCCAATGGGAAGATCTCGACAACGATGGCTATGGCGATAATCCTGCTCCCGCGTTCCAACCCGATGCTTGCTTGACCGTAGCAGGGACTTCAACCGAAGACCGCTTTGGTTGCCCAGATGCCGACGGCGATGGATGGTCGGATGAAGGCGATACCTATCCAGCAGATTCACTCCAATGGGTTGACAGCGACGGAGATGGTTTCGGCGACAATTACTATTTCGACCTCAATGGTGCCCAACTTCATTTGAATCAAACCGGTGACGCGTTCCCGGATGATGCCACACAGTGGAACGATACCGATGGTGATGAGCATGGTGACAATTATCAGAACGCCTCTTGGGATAATTACCGCCCACCTGAATGGCCAGGTCTTCTTTTGTCTATTGCCAACAATGCCGACACTTTCCCGCTCGACCGAACACAATGGGACGATACCGATGGTGATTGGGTTGGCGATGCGCAAATGAGCGACCGTTCCGACGGTTGCCCAACGATTTGGGGTGATTCTCAGTATGATCGACTCGGTTGCCTCGATACAGACGGTGATGGCTGGTCAGATCCTGATGCTGGATGGCCAGCAACTTCGAACTGCTATGGAGCAGATGCCTTCCCAACCGACCCAACTCAATGGTGTGATGAAGACGGAGACGGCTTTGGAAGTAACCAAACTGGAAACAATCCTGACGAGTGTCCCAATCAAGCAGGCACTTCGACCGAAGACCGAATCGGCTGTGCCGACAGAGATAACGATGGCTATTCGAATGCTGGTGACCCGTTCCCAGATGACAGCACTCAATGGGCAGACCGCGATGGCGATAACCGCGGTGACAATCCAAACGGCTCCAACGCTGACCTCTTCCCTGACGATTCATCTCAATGGAAAGATACCGATGGCGATGGCTACGGTGACAACCAAGGCGGATTTAATGGCGATGCATTCCCGAATAATCCAAATCAATGGGATGACACCGATGGTGACGGCTATGGTGACAATTTCATCGATGAAAATAACGATGGAGTCTCAGAAGGGGTATCCGATGTTTGCCCACTCGTGTCTGGTAATTCAATGGACCCAGCAACACGAGGATGCACAGATTCAGACAGCGATGGTTTTGTCGACCCTGTTGACGTGTTCCCAATGGATCCATTCCAATGGCTGGATACTGACGGTGATGGATATGGCGACAATACAGCAGTTCCAAGTGGCGATGATTGCGTAGATGTCTACGGCCAATCCTACGAAAATAACCGCCATGGATGCCCGGATGCTGATTTTGATGGCTGGGCAGATGTTGACGATGCTTTCCCGAACGATACCTTGCAATGGAAAGATTCCGACTTTGATGGTTGGGGCGATAACTATGCTTGGTTCAATGATACCATCCAAGACCTCGATAATATCGGTCAAACCATCACCATCCGCAATCAATCTGGAGACGCTTTCCCTCTTGTCGATGACCAGTGGTCAGATATGGACGGCGATGGCTGGGGCGATAACCAAACCAGTTTCTTCCAGCCCGATGCTTTCCCATTCGAACCTTCTCAATGGAATGATTTCGACGGTGATGGCTATGGCGATAACAGCGTCTTTGACCCCGATGGCGAAGAAGGCCTTCTTGGACCACAAAGTGCGTTTGAAGCGGATTCTTGCCGTAAGGAATACGGAGAATCGAACCTCGAAGAATACGGATGCCCTGACAGCGATGCAGACGGTCGTGCTGATTTGTATGACCCATGCCCATGGGACCCTGCGGTCACCAATGGTGTGTTGACCGGTCCAAATGCAGTGACGTGCATGATTACTTCAGATCCGAACGCGAACACAGGCGAAGCTGACGAAGGATTTGGATTCTCAACAACCTCGACCCCATTCCTCGTAATGGGTGGCGCGATTGTGCTCCTGCTTATGTTGATTTTAGTTGCTCAATTTGCAAAGGCTTCATCGAAGCGCAAAAATTCTACAGAACGCGCTTTAGAACGAAAGATGGATGTTGCTTTCTCAGAGGAAGAGGAACGCCGGCTTGCTTGGATTGATCATTATGTTGCAGCAGGCCAACTCGACGATGCTCGAGCACTTGGTTGGACTGAAGAACAAGCGATTCCACAATGGAAGCAATTTGAAATGCAACAGCAAGCAACGCAAGAATCAGCTGTTCCGACAATGCCCGACCTCAATCGACTTTGAAGTTCACTTCTTTGTTACGCATCGTATGCACCGCTGACCTTTCAAGTAATGAGGGGCAATGCTTGTTCATGGCCGGCGATACGCGTAGCACCGTTGCTCTTCTCGCGACGCTGCTACTCTTGTCCTCTTTCCCATTCCTTTCTGGTGCTGAAACCACCGATGTTGTTTTTGAAATTGAAGAAACATCATCTCAGCCAAACGAATGGTATACGGAAGGGGATACGGTTGAACTTACAGCAATGTTCACCAACAGTGGGCCTCAGAACACGATTGCGAATGATCCATCATGCGGTGTTGTTTTACAAGTTTCAAATGCTTCAGGCACCCTTCTCATCGATGATTCATCCACGTGTAGAGGCCAGACACAAAGTATTGATTTGGCTGAAGGTGAAACTCATATTTTTGATGCTTTAACATGGGACCTACAACTTGAAGACACCCTCTTTGTAGAGCCTGGAATCTATACGGTGTCTGCATATCATTCTGCAACACAATCGACCGCTTCCAAAGTGATTCAAGTCCAAACACCAGTTGATGTATCCCTTAACCTCGAATTGGTTCTTGAACTCGAAAGTCGATTAAACCAAATCCAACTCAATGAAGAAGTAATTCTTGGAGTCACCCTTCGCAATCCAACCGGGCAAACCATTTCTTTGCCTCAAAACGACGGTTGCCTCATTGAATTGAATCTTAACGCTGTATCTTCTTTGGCAATGCCTTGCTTTGCGAGTTTTGATTCCCTTCTGCCATATGAACAAACACTGCTTGGGCATGTGCTGCTTGAAGATGGTACGTTCATTCAAGGCCTTAATTCCGTTCAAGCAAGTCTTCCGTCCCAACTCTTACTGAGTTCCATTTCATTTACAATGGATGAATCAGAAACGATTGATACCTCACTCCAAAACGTTCTTTTGACCGAGATTCTACACCAAGGGACCGAAACGAATATTTATTCTCAAGGTGATATTTTGTCATCTCAGGTCCTTATGACAAATAGTGGTGCTGAAACAGTTTCTCTTCAGTTCACCAACTCATGCCGGGCTGAAATATGGGTCTTAGATGATGGAGGGGACATTGTGTTTGACAGCCGAATGTTGAAAACGTGTAACGCCTTAGAACTCGATTCCATTCTTGATCAAAATGAGCAAGTACAATTCACATTACCCGATTGGACCTTTACCGACCTCGAAGGTTGTGAAATTGCTTCGGGAGAGTACACATTAGTAGCGGAAATACCTGAATTCCATTTGTCGAGCGTTCAGAGTATTCAGTATGAACAGATCGCATCATCAGGATGTAAATCTCCTCTGGCTGTCGAACTGACTCCGGAAATTTCTTCAAGTGAAGATGGATTCGAATTGACCCTTGAGGTTGTTCCCCTTGCCGGTGATGTCGACCTGCGTTGGGTTGGACCTTGCGCAGTGATGGTTTCAATCATTGATTTGTCGACGATTGAGGAAGTATATTCCCAAGCATCATTATGCGATTACTACGATGGTCGCCATTTCGTTCTTCCTTCTGATGGCAATACAGCACCATTTGAACTTCAAATCGGGGCGGTCGATATGGTTGACGCAGAATTACAACCACTTCCCGACGGCCAATATCAAATGGTATTGAGTCTTGAAACTAATCCACAAACTCGAGCAGGCTTCGTCTTTTCATGGCCATTAGCAGATGAAGAAACAACTATGGAACAATCAGCTGAGGTGGTCGTTGAACAACAACCACGCCTCATCAGTGGTACGTGGTCTGGCTTACAAACCGAACAAGGTACGTGTTGGTTGTTTGAATCTCCAGATGAAGGCCAACTCTTACTCTCAAGTGCCATCCTTGGCCAATGGCTCCCTCAACAAGGATGGAGCGGCACCTATGAAATCGTCGATGCACCAGCACACCCAGCATGTGAAAACTTCCAAGCACTGTCATTCCAAGTTCGCGGAGTAGAGATTGAATCACAACTTCAAAGCACCGAGCCGGTAACTGAACAATCCGAATCTGAAGTCGAATTGAATACTCAAGAACAGGTGATATCGTTTGTACCATCGGTCATTGTAGTGGTCGCAACCGGTTCCATTCTTTCTCTTTTATTCACATTCGTGTTGAGTAATGAATCGTTAAGAATTCCTTCGACTGCAGCTGGCTTGTGGTTCTTGGGTCTAATCGGTCGAACACATGAAACCACTGATGGACGTTATCAACGAGGTCGATTGATGGGTTATCTAACTGCGAACCCTGGGTGCCACTTCCGTGCTCTCATGGCGGCCCTTGACATGAGCAATGGTCAAATCACCCACCACTTACGAATTCTCGAATCCGAAGAAGACATCTGGCGTAGAAAAGACGGCCGCTTAGTGCGATATTACCCACTTACCAATTCGCTCAACCCAGGTATGAGTGAGGACGATTTGCCCGTTCCACCACTTTCACCAGACCCGAACAGTCTACAGGGCAAGATTCTGTCCTTACTCGATCATGACGGGCCGTTGGGCGATTTCCCAACACAAGCCGAATTAGCAATACGATTAGAGAAGAGTCAGCAACTTGTTTCACATCATTTGCGAACATTACAGAAGTTTGGTTTAGTGGAGAAAAGAAAAATGGGTCTCAAGAACCGTTACAAGTTGACCCGTGAAGCGATTTTCCTGTTAGAAACGAACACTGATTTCATTCGTGAAGATTAACTTCACGTTGAATCCCCAGTGGCTCAACAGACCAATCGATATGCTTCCAGCCTTCTTTTTGAGCCAACTTCACAATCATCTCTCGTCCAATCTCATTTCCAAGAAGAATGCCTACTACGCCTCCAGCGCCAGCCCCCATCACTTTCCATGCAGAGATTTGTCCACCCTCACACATCGGTTCAAGTAGCGTCCGGAACGGTTCATTGAATTCACGACCGAGCAGATCAACACTTCTGCTTGTTTGCAATAGACTTCGAGCAAGCCCCACTCTATCTTCAGTTTGTATAGATTCAAGCATTTCTTGAGCCACAATGTGAATGCGTTCGAGAGCATCGCTCATTTCTGTGTCACCATTTTCATATCGAGCCCAGACCTTTTCGTGGAGTTCGCCAGAGACATGGGTGATACCACTGTCAAACAACAAGAGATTCTTCTCGAACCAAGAAATAAATTCTGGTGATGGGTTCAGTTGGGTTGTCGTTACGGTGTCGCCTTGGAATTGAAGGTGTTGAAGACCACCCAAGGCACTTGCCCATTGGTCTTGCCGACCACCAGTATTTCCTAACAAGGCTTCGAACTGGAAGGCGAGTTCTGCGATTTCTTGTGGAGTTCGACCCTCACCGGAAATCGCTGCTAAAAGAGCCACATTTAGGGCGCCAGAGGTGCCGAGGCCTGAGCCTATAGGTGAGTCTGAACTGTAGTTCACCGATATGCGTCGTTCATCATCGATGTGCATTTCTGCGGTTACATAACGATTGATTGCGATATTGATGACTTCACCCTTTTTCGAGGAACAATAGGCCGGCACATCTGTCCATCCTCCAGCAAGGTCGATTCGAACTGGAACCCGTACGGTGACTGTCTTGGCCATGAATACCCGATAATTTCCACCCTCATGAAGAGTGGCATTGAAGTCAAATGGTTGATACGGAGGTTTGTCTCGCAAGACAATTGGTGTCCAAATGGCCAAGGAATATACACCCGTCAACGAAGTTGCATGGCAACACAAGTGGGACGAAGCCAAGATTTTTGAATGCGATGTACAAGATGACCGGCCCAAATTTTACTGCTTAGAAATGTATCCTTATCCTTCGGGAAAGATGCACATGGGCCATGTTCGTAATTATTCAATAGGCGATGCAATCGCCCGGAATAAGCGAATGATGGGTTTCAATGTGCTCTATCCAATCGGTTTTGACTCGTTTGGTATGCCTGCAGAAAATGCTGCAAGGGCAGAAGGCGGCCATCCGTATGAGATTACAGAGCGAAACATGGCGTCGATTACCAAGCAAATCAAACGCATGGGATTCTCATATGATTGGCGCAGAGAAGTCAAAAGCCATGATCCTCGCTATTACAAATGGACTCAGTACTTTTTCAGAAAGTTTTACGAAAAAGGTCTTGCTTATCGAGAATTTGCACCAGTGAACTGGTGTACTCAATGCGTTACCGTTCTTGCCAATGAACAAGTCAAAGCAGGCCGGTGTTGGCGTTGTAACGGCCCAGTCACTCAAAAAGAGATGAACCAGTGGTTCTTGGATACTCCTAAGTATGCTCAAGAACTTGTCGACGGTTTAGATACAGTCGCCTATCCTGAAAATGTTAAATCACTTCAAAGAGATTGGTTGGGGCGCTCAGAAGGTGCTCAAATCCGTTTCAAAGTTGCAGATTCGGATCTTGATATCGAAGTCTTCACCACACGTCCTGATACGTTATTTGGTGTGACGTTTGTTACACTTGCTCCAGAGCATCCAATGGCTGAGAAATTAGTCAAAGGCACTGAATTTGAATCAGCTTGGAAAGACCTCTATGATGAGGTTTCAATCATGTCAGAGTTCGACCGAATCAAGAACATGAAGAAGAAGAAGGGTGTACCTTCTGGACGCTTTGCTCTCCACCCTTTAACTGGTGATAAAATACCGATTTGGGTTGGAAACTTCGTCATTGCTTCGTATGGAACTGGAGCGGTTATGGCCGTTCCTGGCCATGATGAGCGAGATTTTGATTTTGCTCAAACCTTTGACATCCCAATCAAACGGGTATTGGCTATGAAAGAGGATTCTGACCCTGCAGCCCCACTTGAGGCTGCTGAAACCGACTATGGCTGGATGGTAAACTCACCGATTGATGGCTTTGATGGCTTGTATGGTGAAGAAGCGATGAAGGCAATTACCGAGGCATTAGAGGCAAAAGGAATTGGGATACAAACCCTCAATTGGAAAATCCGCCCTTGGCTCATTTCACGTCAACGCTACTGGGGAACTCCGATTCCTGTAATCCACTGTGATGACTGCGGTGTTGTTCTTGTTCCAGAGTCTGACCTACCAGTCGAATTACCTACAGATGTTGTCTTTAGCACAGGAAATCCTTTAGAAACTTCAGAATCATTCCTGAATGTCGACTGTCCAACATGTGGAAAGGCTGCTCGCCGAGAAACAGATACGATGGATACATTTGTCGATTCATCATGGTACTATCTCCGTTACACTGATGCAATGAACGATGAAATATGCTTTGATTCGAAACCAGTTAACCACTTCATGAATGTTGATTTCTATTGTGGCGGAATCGAGCATGCACAAATGCATTTGATTTACGCTCGATTTTTCACCAAAGCCCTTCGGGATTTGGGTCTCCATTCAATAGATGAACCGTTCAATAAATTATTGTGCCAAGGTATGGTTAATGCACCAGCCCCATGGTGTGAATCTTGCCAATTGACCCTTTCAGTTGGACACGCTGACTCTCCTTGTCCACATTGCGATGGTCCACTCACTTCCCGTTCAGCAAAAATGAGCAAATCTCTCGGCAACACAGTATCCCCTGGAAACATGATCGAAAAGTACGGGGCAGATACAGTTCGCCTGTTCATTCTCTTTGGTGCAAACCCAACAGCAGGGATGGATTGGTCTGATACGGCAATTGCTTCGAATCATCGTGTTATGATGCAAATGGCACTCATGCCCGATCGTCTTCTTGAATGGAATGGAGGTGTTTCTTCAATGGACACATGGATGCTCGGTCGTTTGAAACAACGCAGTGAAGAATTCCAATATGCGATGGAATATTTTGATTTGCGTCGAGCAGTTGAGATTTCTCATTATGAACTCATCAAAGACATCAACTGGTATACGCGAAGAGGTGGAGAAAACCCTCAACTCGGCTTGCAGATCCTCAAAACATGGACTCACCTTGTCTCGGTTTCAACCCCTCACTTGGCGGAAGAATGGTGGCACACAATCGGCATGGAAGGACTGGTCTGTGGAACTGAGATGGAACTCCTTGAACCAATCTCAGCGGCTGAACAGTCGGCTCTTGACAGTGAAACGTTACTCCGCAGTGTTCTTGATTCAGCTCGACGTATCAAAGATGTTGCAGAACGACATCTCGACGGTCCAGCACAATCGGCTATCGTGGTTGTGTCACCAAATTGGAAGCGAACAATGGCTGTTGAGGCTCTGAATTTCCTTGACCAAGGCGGCAGTCCCAAGCATTTCGTTTCGCACCTTTCACAAATGGAAATGGCTCAAGGCGAACGAAAAGGCGAGATCATTGGTTATTGGGGCAAAAAGATGTTGCCTCAAGTCTTCAAGTGGGACGATGCATCTCGAGTTCTTTTACGAAGTAATCTTGACGAAGTCGATGCTTTATCTCAACGTGCAACATTCATTGCTGAAGAATTAGGCCTTCAATCGGTTCGTGTTGTGCTTGGCGAATCGCCAGAAGATGAAACTGGGCGAGCAGGCGGTGCTCTCCCACTTGCACCAGCAATTGTTTACGCTTAATCAGCGTCGTTGCCATTCGGTTCCGGTCCACCAGTAGTTCGAACCATCATCCATTGCTCTCCAGGTATAGCCTGCCTCATCGGTCCATTGTCGTAGAACGGTTGGTTCAGCCACAACAACAGGTTGTTGGACAACAGGTTGTTGGACAACAGGTTGCTGATATGCTTGCTGAACAGGTTGAACTTGAGTTGGCATTACTTGCTGTGAGAACTCCTTTGACGATGTATCTTCGTCACTTCCCCGCTTACGCATGAACAGAACAGCCCCAGCCGCTCCGCCAATGAGAAGTACGATAACTGCAATGATAAGCATCATATTCTGTTGAGCCGCATCAGCTTCAGCCGCAAGGTTTTCTGCAATCAATTGAGCATTATCTCCAACACCATCACCATCACCATCGAGCGTTTCAGTTGCATCTTGAGGGAATGCATCAGCATTGTCTCCGACGCTGTCATTATCAGAATCGAGTGTTTCAGTTGCATCTTGAGGGAATGCGTCAGTGTTATCACCAGCACCATCATTATCGGAATCCATAGTTTCAGATGCATCGTTTGGGAATACATCTGCATTGTCTCCGACTCCATCCATGTCGGAATCCATCGTTTCACTCGCATCGTATGCGAAGTCATCAGCATTATTCCCTACTCCATCCATGTCAGAATCGGCTGTTTCATTTGCATCTGTTGGGAAAGCATCAGCGTTATCTCCGACTCCATCCATGTCGGAATCGGCCGTTTCATTTGCGTCTGTTGGGAAAGTGTCAGCATTGTCACCAGTGCCATCATTGTCGGAATCCATTGTTTCGTTGGCATCTTTCGGGAATGCATCAGCGGTATCAAGCGCACCATCGCCATCATCATCGGTGTCGGCATTGTCACCAGTTCCGTCAGCATCCGTATCGAGAGTTTCTGTTCCATCAAGTGGGAAGAGATCGTCGGCATCAAGTACGCCGTCGCCATCATCATCGGCATCGGCATTATCACCAGTGCCGTCGGCATCAGTATCTGTTATTTCACTGGCATCTGTTGGAAACGCATCAGCATTGTCGCCAGTACCATCGCTATCTGAATCCATTGTTTCGGATGCATCGGTTGGGAATACATCAGCATTATCGCCAGTGCCATCGTTATCAGAATCTATTGTTTCGGAAGCATCGGTTGGGAACGCATCAGCATTGTCGCCCATGCCATCGTTATCAGAATCCATTGTTTCGGAAGCATCGGTTGGGAATGCATCAGCATTATCGCCAGTTCCATCATTATCGGAATCCATTGTTTCGGAAGCATCGGTTGGGAACGCATCAGCGTTATCACCAGTTCCATCATTGTCGGAATCCATTGTTTCGGTAGAGTCGTTCGGGAACGCATCGTCCATGTCCATTGTTCCATCACCATCAGAATCGATGTCAATAATCACAGCACTGTCAGGGCATGATTCAGTTGCTCCCAAATCGGTACCATCGTTTGGAGTAACTGTAACAGTCCACGTATCACCGACAGAAGTTGCAGATGCAGGTAAAACCATCATATCGTTGTAGGTTGATGCAAGGGCGCCATTCTTTGACCAACGGATTTGTGAATTTGATTCGGAATCCCCGTCAGCATCAGCAAAGGTGTATGTAATCATTATCACTTCATCAACGGGTACGTTTCCTTCAGGCATGAGCCTCAAGTCGGAGGCGGCTGGAAGTTGGTTTGGGGGGAGAGTTTCGGTAATTGTGGCTGTTGTTTGGTCCCATGAGTCCCCCGAATTCTGACTATTCCCATTTGCTTGAAGAACTGCCAGCGAGACATCCACAGAACCGCTACCTGAAGCAGGTGCCGTCCAATCCATCGTCCAACTGAGTGCGCCGGAGCCAGAGTGTGTTGCACTGGTGCCAGAAATTTGGACAAGGCTCCCTGCATTTGTTAAGGAACCGAGATTGACCTGCAATGAGAATCCACCAACAAAGGCTTGAGAACCACCATTTCCGTTAATGGTAATGGCATAGGTTGTCCCAGGAGTGTAGCTCGTGGGGAAATTATGGTTTGCTGTGATCCCATTGGCACCATTTGAATGGCATGAGCATCCCGCCGCGGCTTGATTATGCTTTCCAGTCGTGGATCCTTCAATGGCAGGAGCTGCTGTTAGAATAATAAGTAATGCTGCACTTATCAACACTCGGAAAATGGGTGACATATTCCGTGGTTGAGATTCTTATTCTTGTATGTTGTCCTTCGTGGAGAATTTACTCTTGTTCTTTTTCCGTACCCACTCCGGTGAAATCCTCGGTTTTTAGGAAATTCTTTGGACGTGATGGGGGTTGTTGTGAAGAGGTTTTACTCAACTGCGGATTGTTAAAAAACGTCACATAGACCGCTGCACCGATAAACAATGCTGCAAACAGGTACAATGCGGACGTCAAAGTCACACCATTGTTGGAAGATGCTCCATCGTTCGCTAAGTTCTCAGAGATAATTTTGCAACCGGCTAAATCAACAATCTTGCCTGCGGCCGTATTTTGGCACAAATCAATCGCATTTGGGATGCCATCGAGATCATCATCAAGCTGATATTGACTGCATCCAGTAATGCCGACTTGTTGTCCAGATACAGTTCGTGGACACAAATCGTTGGTATCAAGCACTTTATCTTCATCATCATCAAGATCTTCAACGCTGTCGATGCAACCATCTCCATCATTGTCTTGCCCAAGAGCAGCAGGCCCAATTAGGCCGGTTGGGCAATTGTCGATGTCATCATTTACGCCATCACTATCGTCGTCTTCGTCTTCACTAAGGTCACGGCATCCATCACCATCGTAATCGTCGATAACAGCATTCGAAGACCAGCGAATATCTCCACGAGGACACGAATCATCGGCATCTTCGATATTATCCTCATCATCATCCAAATCAGTTAGAGAATCATGACATCCATCTTGGTCATGGTCGTTGATGGTTGTTGAAGTCCAAATCGGAGAATCACGAGGGCAATTTTCCATCGAGTTAGCAATACCATCCCCGTCTTCATCAATATCACATACATCGCCAATGGCATCACCATCTAAATCGAGTTGCTCGATGTTCTCATCACTTGGACAATTGTCCATTTGATCGACCCAGCCGTCATTATCGGTGTCGATATCAGCACATCCATCGCCCTCAGCATCCTCTTCGGGGGTCGAGATCCAACCGACTGGCCCCAAAGGGCATAAATCATTATGATCAAACACAGTGTCTTCATCATCATCAAAATCTTCGCCTGCATCGTTACATCCATCAGTATCATGGTCAGTTGAGGCTTCTGAAAACCATCCAGTCTCTCCGCGAGGGCAATCATCGTCCGCATCCAAGATACTATCATTGTCGTCATCATCATCACAAACATCACCTTGAAGGTCATTGTCAAGATTGGCTTGGTCGGTATTTGCAAGACGCGGACAGTTGTCTTCTCCATCCAGTAAACCATCGTTATCTCGGTCTGTTTGGTAAAGCCAAACTCCGGCATCGAATCCACCCAAACTGGTTGACGAGGTGAAACCCGCCTCAATCGAACCTGTGAACACGAATGAGAGCAGCGGAGAACCATCGAGTCCAAGTGAAAGAGCGGTTGGTTCGCCGTTTCCATCGCCGCCTGCTTGAATCGCCCATCCCCATGTGTTATTTTCAAGTAATTCTGCAAAGAAAATATCATTGTGCGAAGCATCATTCCGTCCGTCTAAATCACCGAGTACATCATCCCCTAGAGTCAAACCAGCAGAGGTCAGTCCTGCGATGTAAGTGCTACCTTGTTCGGAATGAAGTACAGATGTAGCGCGTTCAAGACCTACACCACCTGCGTGAATAAGATGAGTCCATCCACCTGTTGGAGAGACCTCGCTCACAAAGAAATCTACACCGGATGTTTGGGATGTGTATAGAGGGCCAAAGGAAGCATTACCTGAGAGTTCACCAACTGCATGAATGCCTTGGGTCTTTTTCCCATCACAATCCCAAACCCGATCTTCTCCAACACCGCCACCTGCAATCGCCCAATTCCATCCGAATTCTGAAAAACTGGCTATGCCTACATCAGTCGAACCAGATGATTCGAGTTGGATGTCGCCGACTCGAAGAAGCCCTCTAAAGGTGAAAGCCACATACATCTGTCCTTCTTCATCGCTACAAAGTGCCCCAATGCTTTCGATTCCATCTGTGGCCTCCGTCGAAACATATGAAAGAGTTTGACCGTTTTCATCATACGTTGCAATAAGTAAAGTTGGTTCATTGGTTGCTGGAATAAAACTGCCATTGAATTCGAGAGTATTCCGGAAACTCACGGCGAGATGTATTTCATTTGAATCCGTAACCAGCATATCGATCACAAATAATTCGTTCGTATTTCTGATTTGAGTCGACCACACCCATGAACCGCTTGAATCGAGACGAGCAAGGAAGGCATTCCCATCTTCATCTTCTTCTTCTTTCGTCAAGGGTGTAAGGTCGCCGAGGTTAAGTTGGCACGACTCGCCAAAGCTGTTCAAACAATAGGTACCTGCAACAAGAAGGTCACCATTTGGCATTAGGTCAATGGCGTCAATTGAGTCGAAAGCGGTTGAGCCACCGTTTATGGCAGAAGTTACACTTCCATTCTCATCCATCCATACGATGAAGAAATCCAAGTCTTGGCTTCCTCCAGTTGCTCCAACGGCATCGACTTGGTCACGGAATTCGAGTGTTCCTTGGAACCATCCCGCTGATACAGTACTGCCATCGTCGTACATCAAACTGTCAACAAGAAAGTCCATCGAAGAACCTCCAAAAGGAGAAACCCACCCGAGGGTAGTGGTATTGTTTCCCTCTCCAGCAAAGGTCTTGGTCGTTGGACCATCAAAATATTCTGTATCGAATGGTACTGAAGAGATACTTCCAAGGACAAACAAAGTAACCAATACTTTGCAAATACTACTCCTGCGCATAGTTGTCGGATGCGGTTACAGCATTTGAAACCGTGTGCTTTTTGACCCAAACTTCATCTTGCCATTCTCAGTGGGAATCATATGGGCACTCCGCAAGGCGTATGGAGGCATGCTCTTGAACGCACCCAGTCCATTCAAGCGAGTCAAAACCTGCTTAATCTTGACACCTGGCCTTCTTGGAACAGTTCGGCTCAAAGGGTGTTATCCTCTGCTACGGGTTCACTTTCTGAAGGTCAACGGTTTGATTTGCATCGCATCGAACGGCAACGATTGGTCGAAGAATTATGGCAGGTCCAAACGATTCGAACAGGTACAAATCCAGATTTCAGTGAAATTGAGTTTGAATGGTTGGGACAACAAAGAGAAGGTAAAACCCTCGGAACTGCTCTGAAGTCATTACGTATTTCGGTGACAGTACTTTGTGAAGAAGAAGGTGGGGTGGAAATCGCCGCTTGGTGGCAAATTCCTTGGTGGGCGAGACTTTTACGAGCCCGCGTTAATCTCCAAGCCAAGTCCTTTGCGACCCAATGGCTCAACGATTTGGCGACCCGAGGAATCGCCTCCTTTGGTGAATCTCAACCTTTTTCTTTTCCTGTTCCCGAAGGCGAGGATTCAAAGACGGTCGCCAACGACGCTGTATGATGAGCCAACCCAATCGAGAAAAACAAGGTGGTTCATCTTCCGGGAAAAAACCCTATTCACGTGACAACCGCGGCGGAAATCGCCAAAACCGTCCACGGCGGTATGGTAGTACTGCTAAAAAAACACTTGAAGAGCGAAATGCTACGATTATCCTCGAGATGGAAGCACAAGCACGTGGAAGGTTCGACCACAAACCAACTCCAATGGGGTTCCCAGACGACATGGAGGAACCAAAAACATTCAAATTCGACTGGACTATATCCCCAGTTCCACTCAAAGATGAAGAGGCAATGGCTGGTAAAGTGATGCGCAAAGGTGAATTTGGCTGGTTAGAAGATGAACGCGTCGATGAAATTGCAGTTATTGCCAGAGATTACAAAATGACTCTTGAACAAGCCCTTTCCCTTCGGTCGGCCCTTTTACAGCAAAAAACCGTCTATGGGCATGGGAAACTTCGTTCCCAAGGAAAAACGATGTTACGACTCTACAAAGAAGGTGTCAGTGTTGTTGATTTGTCAACCCGTTTTGATTTCCCACCAATGAATATCTTCCGCATCATTCTTACTGAAATGCGATGGTCAAAATCGAAAATCAAGGAAAGTTTGCGCAAACCAAGTCGTTTAAGCGAGCGCGAACGAACCGAATTCGAGGCTGCTGAGGCTGCCGACCGAGTCTCAAATGTCGACCAAGGAGAATCTCAAGAGCGAGCAGATTTGTTCGAGGATATTTTAGCGGACTGGTTTGAAGAGCAAGGTGTTCGATTACGCCGTCAACCGGAAATGGTCAAAGAACAAAAGCAAGATTTGGGACGACCTGTTCGAACTCCCGACTTACTCTTCCTCGATCATGTAGAAATCAATGGTAAGCCAGTGGCTTGGATCGATGCAAAGCACTTTTATGGGGCCGATGTCGATTTCCAACGCAAGAAAATGGCGAAACAAATGGCTCGTTATATCGAGGAATGGGGGAGTGGAGCCGTTGTTTACCGGCATGGCTTTTCACAAAACCTCTTCATGCCAGGTTGCACATTATTAGATGCGAATGTCTTAGATTTGAGTAAATTAGGCTCTGGCGAATAATCATTCGATACGAGTCTCTCGAACACCAAGGCCCATTGCTCTCAACGCATCAGCGATACTTTCCAATTCGTTCGATACAAGTGGACTGTCCAATCGTCTTGGCAGAATCACGACCGAAACACCGAGCATGCATAATCGAACATTGACTCGTGCTTGCAGGTCGAGGCTCAGAATTTCTTTTTGGACTCTTGAGAGTAATTCTTTCCGTACTTGCTCTTCAAGTAACCCGGAAGCATCAGCAAAGTTTCTTGATTCAAGCATCAAATCTGGCCACCGTTCAAACGTCCAGTCTTTCAATCGTAAACGAGTGATTGAACGTTCACCAGCCTTTGAAATCGAACGTTGCCAATCGGCGTCATCAATATATTTTGAAGTGTGCCGACTCTCCTCAGGTACCCAAACGACAAGAATTGGTTGATGCGTGGTAAAACTAACAACCTTGCCGCCGGAACCAGGAGCTCCCGGCTCAAGGCGTAATTCGACCCCTTTGGCAGAAATCCCAAGAACATCGCCAAGGCCAGAACCATGCTTTCGTTCAATACGGTGAGCGAGGCGTAAGTATTGTTCTTCAGAACCTTTCCCCGTGAGTGCTCGAAAGGCTCTTCCTACAGCGATTAAACCAGCTGCTGACATTCCAAAACCTTGACTTGTCGGCAACTCTAATTCAACACGAATGCGATAGGAATCTTCGCTCTTGAGTAAACGAGCCCTTCTTAATTCATCGACAAGATCGATGTAGATCTGTTCTGAATGAAGCATTTCCATTCCGTCCATGCCAATGACTTCGATGTGAACTTTCCCATCCACTGTAGGTCCTGCAGGTGTATCTAACTGAGAGCCAGAAGATAACTGCGCCTCAATCTCAGGCTGATTTGTCAAGAGATATTCAACGGTGGCTTCTACGCCATCTGCAATATTCAATCCAGCTCCACGGCTCCCTTGGGAACGAGCAAGGTGGGATTCTTTCCAAATTGAAAATAAGAGCGTAATATGCCCTCCACATCGTTCTACTACCATGGTGGTCAAACGAACCATCCAGTGAACAGTCATGAACTCTCGCCCGATATCACTCTTCCACTTGCTTTTTCTCTCGTATCTCTCGTGAAATTACACGCATTTCATCATCAATTATGCTCTGCCTTTCTTTGGAAGAGTATGCTGAGCCTTGTAATTCATCTTCGAGGTACGCGAAATGATGGGATAAGTTTCGAATTTCAATTGGAATCTGAGTATAATATTCATGCTCATCATCGTTCAATGAAATACCTGTTGAAAAATAGCCCAATATCCATTGGTGTTCTTCAGACCCATGCGCTAAAAACAACTCCAATAATGGCATTGATTTGGCTAACTCGTTATCATTTCGAAGCGCTAAAATCATCGAACTCAAATGGTCGCCAAGTGGTAAGTTCGTCTCCATCGTCTGTGGGCTGATACAAAGCGAACACCAAGGGTCTTGCAGCGCTGGTTCGGTATATTGTGAAACAGCCCCCCTTACCTCGAATTGATGTATTCCGACAAGTTCATTTTCACCTAAAGCAACCGTTCCGCAAATAACGTACCGCCGTTTTGATTCTCCTTTAAGCGTAATTTCAAATTCTACGTGCTCGAAATTGTAACTTTTATTTTCATCATGTGTACTTGCTACGGTCACCCAATTATGACCCGAGCAAATGTGGTCAAGCCATTGCATTGCTCTTCGTTCATGAGGGTAATGTGAAGAAATTTTTTCGAGTGGAGTCACGCACTCTTTTCCATCGACCGTTTATCAAGTTTGAATCTTCTTTTCAAGCGAAGTGTTTTGAGTCACGGCGCTCTCAAAGGATTCATGACCCTCGATATCGGAGACGCTGCGCCAGCTTTTGAACTCCAAAATTCGAATGCAA
>Ga0308019_10000773_pt1 | contig 19936 bp, 15 predicted proteins | sample Neamet284_FD_203135 | JGI IMG/M metagenome (GOLD analysis project Ga0308019, IMG submission 203135) | Marine microbial communities from water near the shore, Antarctic Ocean - #284 | ecosystem: Environmental > Aquatic > Marine > Unclassified | place: Southern Ocean | collected 2014-10-01 | reverse complement strand
TTGAGGTTGCCATTGGTCCAATCATAGTATGAGATATGAACATCATCGTTTGAATCGATGGCAATCGAGGTGTACTCTCCGACATCTTCTGCATCCATCCACTCGTCACCATCGAGTGTTATATTCACCCATGAGCCGCTCTTATCGGTAGCGTACTTGAGATCTTCATTGGTGTAATCATAGTATGAGATATGCGTGTAATCATTCGAATCGGTAGCGATGGAGGTATAATGACCGACGTTACCGTATGTGTCTACGCTCTTTATCTCTATTTCAATATCATTTCCGCTGGTATTGTTTGAAGCCATTACAATTGCGGACGGTTCTAAGGATGATTCATCACCGCTCGATGATAGTTGATTCAGGTTCGCAGTCATCGCTTGTCCAAGGAGAAGGAACATCAAGAACACGGCTATTGAGGTGGCTTGTTTAACTCGCATATATTGTGGTCGGAGTCATAACTTAAAGTCTCAACCCAAAAAGTCTCGCTTTTGCAAATTTGGTGCGGTTCAAGCGGTAAGTTAATTTCCAGAATTCAATTCAAAGTGAATATATTTTAATTCACTCTTCATAAATCGAGATTAAGACTTGAAATACACCGAGTGATTCTCATTCCAATCGACCGACGTCGCCTTAAACCATGCTTCAGCATCTTCGTATGCAGGTTTATCTCGAACCTTAGCCTTGCGTTTAGCTCGCTGACTAATGAGCTTCCATGCAGTCTTTTCGCCGATGCCAGGGATTGCCTCGAGTTGTTTTTGGGTCATTCGTTCATGATCGAGGTTGATTTCAACACCGGTGATTGAACGTGCGCCATGTCCAGTAATGATGATATCAGACTGTGATTCGAGTGGAATATGATATTCTACGCCGATGAGGATTGGATATGCACCAATTTGCCGGCCAAATGTAATACCGGCTTTTCCTCTGCATGACTCCGCAGTATGCGCTTCATTTTGATGGGCGATGAGTCGAGTACGACCATCATGCGTCTCCCAATGCACATCGGATAATAGTCCACCCATGGGGAATAATTCTTCGAGGAGTGGGCCGTCGATGGTATCTCTGACATTGGTTTTGAACATATTGAATTGCTTCTGAGGAATCTCTTGGAAGCCTTCACCCTCAACTTGTCTAATGTTTATTCGACGTAGGAGAAGCCCTTCCCGACGAATTTCATGGAGTAGGTCGAGGTTCAATTGGTAGGTTGCATCAGATTCCCCATTCAATCCAGCAATGAAATTGAGACCAGGTAAGAGTTTGGGCAATCCACGCTCTCCTCTTCCGCTACCGTATTTATTGATGAGGCGTATAGCGGATTTCAATTGAGCAGGGTCACAGTTGAGCCAATTTGCCTCGTGAACACTTGGGTCTGCGGATTCAAGGCCAAAAGAAAGCACAGCGCCGTCTGACAAAGTTTCGACAAGAGTTTTGGTGATCGCTTCCGATTCTTCGAGGTTCTCAGCAATGATTGATGGATTGCCGTTATCGGTATGAAGAATACCGAGGCGGTCATCGTTTCGTAAACCATGCAAGAGTTGAGCGATTGGTTCAGGATTCGGCACTGGATACTCGAGTTCTTGTACTCCTTCAGCCATGTAGGTGTAGGTGTCGGTCATTCCCCCGAGGCGTACGTGTTGAACTCCAGCATCATGTGCTCGACGAACTTCTTCGATGATATCTTCAGGTGTACGCCAAATAGGAATTCCCTTTTTTGGTTCAATGCAAAATTTACAGCCTCGTTTGTAGCGAACACATCCTTGGTAGACTTCGACCTCATAGGTGAGAGGCCCTCTCTTTTCTTCCGTTCCTAAGTCAGGATGGTCGGTGACAGCTTTACTCAAAGCCCCAGCCTGAGCCCACTGGGTCCATTGTTCTGCATTACGTCGAGTATGCTTCCATTCTCCAGTTTGCAGATAGGTGTGTAAGGTCGCATCGGTATCTTGAACAGCCAAAAACAAATTTTTGCGTAACGGTGTCCAACCTTGTTGTCTCCATCCACGTATTGCCCATCCGCCAAAAAGAGCAGGTACATGTACGGGTAATTCCTGAATGATGTTACGAGTTTCTTTGAGAGAAAGTGGCGTACCTCGCAGATATCGGCCAGGAACAACAGCCCCAGCAATACATGCTAAGCCTTCAATGTTCGAAAGTCGGTTTCGTGCCCACTCCTCTCCATTTGTTCGTACCAACTCTCGCCATTGGTCGATTGTAAGGTAATCGTAATCGATGTTGGTTTGTTCTAAAACACCGCAAAGATAGCGAATATGGAATCCAACATACGGTGGAACACCAAAGGCTGCAGGTTCATCCTCATAGCCGTCAAGAACCAGCCATTTTGGTGAAGTCTGTTCGACCATGATGGCTAACCTCGAGTCGGTTACCTTCAATCCTTCTTCTCTTGACGGCGACGAGGACGCTTGTTTGAATCTTCTTCCTCTTCACGGAGGGCTTGAAGTTCACGAGAAGTTTTACCATCGGATTTGTTGGCATCTTCACGCTTTCCACCACTGTCTCCGCTTTTCTTACCACCTTGTGATACATCGACTTTGATACGGCGTCCAAGTAATTCCGAACCGTTGAGTTTTGAAACGATTTCTTCGCCCTTGTCCATTTCTTTGATGAAAGCAAATGCAAAGCCTTTGGGTTTTCCATCACCGCTGGTAGCGATCACGAGACCGTTCACGGTTGCAATTCCATCAAACATCGCTGTGATGTTTTTCTCGGTTGCTTTGAATGGTAGATTTCCAATGTAGAGTTTGAGTCCTTCAGGGTCTTGTCTCTTCTCTCTCTTTCCTTTCTTATCGTCGCTGTCGGCATCTCTGACACCAATCTTTCGGCCGTTGATTTTGTGACCATTGAGTTTAGCAGCAGCGGCATCAGCGTGAGATTTATCGGAATAGGTGACGAACCCAAAGCCTCGGTTGACTCCATTATCATCGGTGAGAACAATACAATCGGTCATGTCACCGTGTTCGGTGAACAATGCACGAAGTTCTTCAGTTCCAACTTCACGTGGAAGTCCGCCAATGAACAAACGGCAACCCGGTGCATTTCGTGGTCGGCCACCTTGACCACTTGATTCGCCTTCAAATCGGAAGTATGTTCGCTCACGGCCGTCCTCTCGAACATCAGCGGCGATGAATGTAGCTCGGCCAGATGGGCCTTTGGCAAACATTGCTTCAGCGGCTGCTCCCCAACGCTTTCCAGAACTGTTGAGTGCGCTTGCGCCTTGGTCAAGTTCAGCCCAGCCAGCGCCGTAGTTATCGGCAAGAGCTCGGTAGGATTGATAATTACAGGTTGGGCAACGGACATTCCAATCTCCATCGAGGTCTGGGACAAGGATGTCGCCACACGGTGGGCAAATTGCATGTAGAACGCCACAGTCATCGCGGTCTCGGAAACTGATTCGAAGAACAGGACTGTTTTCTTTGACCTCAGCACGACATACGTCGCGTCGACGGACAGCATCAGCAGTTTGATGCATGAATCGGTCGACGAGTCCTGTTACATGGAACTGACCATAGAGATGTTCAGGAAGAACGCTACCTGGTTTACCTTCGACACAAATGACTTGTGCTTCACCGTTCTTTTCATTGAGTTTAACAATTTCACACAGAACAGTGTCGCCAATTTCTGGCGTGACGATTTCTCGTGCTGCAGAAACAGTAGCCGTTCCCGCCTCGATTGAAAACATCCCAGTCGTCGTTGCTAAAATATCTCCATCTCTTTCGATGGTTCCTACTCCAGCCTCGCATTCTGCTGAGGTTGATACGCGTGTTCCGGGGGTGACGAGGCTCGGCGTCATATTTCTCATTCCTGTAGCAAACATGGCCTGACATAGGACGCATGCTGTGTTGCTTGTTTGAACCGGTGTGCTTACCCCTTTTCAACCCCTCATATGGAGAAATTTGAGTCTTTATTCCTCATCTTCGATTAACTTTGCATCGCCGGGTCGGTGAAAGCGCCAACAGCGTACGGTTGTCGTCGCTTTTTTCTTGGTGTGATGGAGGTAGGTTGGGGGAAGGCGGAATTCAGTTTCGAGCATGGCTTCAGATTCATACCCATGTTCTCGTCCAAGTGCTTGTAAGTGCTTTGATTTAGCGCTGTGAAGAACATGGACAACAGGGGCTTCAAGTGAAAAAGCATATTCCAAAAGTGGACGGTCTGCCTTGGGTGTTTGTACACCCCAGGGGGGATTCATAACCACAATATCGGGGATGATTTCAGGTCGTTCAGTTTCCAGAGAAATATGTTCTTGAATGACTTCAGCGGTGCCTTGGCAACGAAGTGAAAGAGCTTCTGCATTGGCTTTTGCTCTCTCCACAACTTGTGGGTCTGCTTCAACTAAAGTGACATGTTGTGCTCCAAGAAGTAAACATCCAAGTCCGAGAACTCCGTTTCCAGCACCAAGGTCGAGGATACGTTTTCCTTCCACTCCATCAACTTGGTCGATTCCAAGAATCCAATAGGCGGCTAAATCACCTTCAGTCACGTATTGTTCAAGTTCAACCGAAGTGCAAGGGTGAGGTTGTAATTTTGATAACTCAATTGCCAAATGCTTGGGTCTCATTGTAATCACCAGCGCGGCTGTTGATTGTATTGATTTTGTGAATATTGCTGCTGTTGCTGTTGTTGCTGCAGTTGCTGTTGTTGTTGCGCAAGGGCTTGAGCTTGGAGACGCAGATAATGTATGTGTTCGGCTTCTTGTAGAAGTCGAGCAAGTAATTGTTCACCCGGCTGTTGATTGCCACAGAATCGACAAAATCGGATGCCATCTTGGTGTTGTTGACCGCAACTAATACAGAACCCCATGCGCTTGCCTCCATTCCTTCCTTTGGTCGAATCAATTTGAACCTTCTCATTACATCGCTGCTAATTGTAAGAACACTGGCCATGTTTCAAACCCTTCAGCAGCAGCTCGTTCGTTCATATCTTCCCAACGAGGATCATCCATCATATCCGCAGGAGCGACTCCCTCCGCCAAGAGGCCAGTGACGAGTTCGCGAAATTCCCGTTCGATATTGGACATTTCAGGTTCTGGTTCCGGCTCAGGTTCAGGAATTGGTACATTGTTTGAAGCAGGTGCAGTAGGAAGTACTGTGGGTGTAGATTGTTGATTTAGTTCAGCAGGTAGAGCCCCCGGTGGTAGAGGAACAATGGCATGTTCAAGTGTTGGATCATCCGGTTTAGAAATGCCGGATTCCATAGGTAATGCTACCTGTAAAGGTTCATCGGATTGAACCTCATCGGTCATGCTGTCAAGCATATTGGTGGAAAAATCATTCATCATATCATCCATGTTTGAATTTGTTTCTGCAACGACTTGCGGTGCAACAGCGGCCATTTCACTTGAAGACATTTCAGTTATTTTCGCCTTCTTTTCAAGACGTCCAACGCCCAAAACTTCTGCTTGTTGACGGGCGAATTCTGCCGCTTGCCTGCGAGGTAGGCTGACAAAACACTTCCCCGGAATCGACGATGGAGGGAATGGCAGGTGATATCGTTCAAGTGCAGGTAATGATGGATGGCGGAAACAAAGAATCCGTTCAGTTTCAAACGGTCGTTGAGTTGGGATATCCATCGAAAAGGGAACCGAAGCAATTTCAATAGAACTGCGCATCCACTTTTCATTGGAAATGAGATGTTGTAACCATGGTCCTAAATCGGGGCTTGATAAATTGACAAATTGGAACGAAGCATCCCGGGGATTGAAACCTTGTTGTTCAAGCAATTCCGCTTCTTGGCGTGGACGGTGGAAGATCGTTATGACTGGTTGGCCATGTTCAACCATATCGCCATGTAATTCCAAGAGTTTCCTTTCTTTACGAGGACAGATCAACAAAATCAGCATACGAGAAGCATTTCCATCCCAGATTTCACCCCATCTCGACTCAGCCTCATTGGCGAGTTGACCGATGGTCATGTCCGGAATCATTGCTGTAATACCCATGTCCGCACCGAACCGAGGTTGTAGTCGTCTCCTTTATGCCTACTGTTGTTTCGTGATGCCTAGGGAATATATCCTTCGACAACGGCTTGTTCTGCCAACAGCATTGTACCACCGGCAGCACCTCGAATAGTATTGTGCGAATAGGCAGAAAAAGAAACAGTGTATTCATCGACGAGTTTCACATCACCTACGACTATCGACATCCCAATTTGCAAATCTTCGCTCGGATTTGGTTTGCTTGAGAATACATTGCCATTGCTCCAAAGATGTTGTTCTACATCGATGTGTTCTACCAGATGTAAGGGGCGCACTGGAGCGCTGGGACACCGGATAATCGTCTCGGGGAATTGATGTAATTTGAAGGCTTGAAGTACTGAATCAAGGGACAATTGCTGAGAAAATGTAGCTTCGACAAAAACTTGATGCCCATCTCTACGGGCTACCCGCTGACATTCAATGTCAAGTTCAATTTTCGCAGATTCAACCGTTGCCCCATCCAATGTTCCAAACACATGAAGCAATTCTTCGGCGACTTTTTCTGCTTCACCAGGAATCATTGTATCGAGTTTCCCATTGTTTGCATCTTCATCGAATAACAATTGCCAGCCAGCACCTGAAAGCGCTTGTTCACTGCGCATGCGAATTGTACGAATTCCAAATTCCCGAAGCGCTGCAAGAGGGACTGCCAGTGGAATCAATGTGCAATTTGTACCACACACAATGGGACCTTGAGTAGTCGAAAAAACAGCAAAATGTTCAGCATTGATTTCCGGAATCACCAATGGAATCCCTTCTTTTCTTCGATTGAAACTGGCATTGGAAAACACAGCAATTCCTGCTTGTGCCAATACGTTTTCAATGCGTTCTGCGGCATCAGTTGGGAGACAAGAAAAAGCCACTTCGATTTTTAATTCAAGTAAGTCCTTGACAAAAGAATCGCTCAAGATGTCGAATACAGGAAGTGATGGCAAAGCCGGCCGCGCTTCGTTAAGCCGCCATGGAAAGTGTTCAAGTGTATATCCGGCGCTTTCCTGCCTGCCACCAATAGCCTTCAATTCAAACCAAGGATGGTTGCAGAGTCGTTGTTGCATACGTTGGCCAACCAGACCGGATGCACCGAGAACGACGGTTGGTCTTCGGCGCATAGAGCCGGCTCTCGACCGAATGCTTTGAGGCTTGTTGTATTATTTAATCGTCAAATTCCCTTCACCTTGACGGGCTTCGACTGGGGTTGAGAATATCCGGCGAACCAGTAATTTTCTGAAAATGTTCCACCCATCTTTGACCGAGCCTAATTTCGCTTCACCTAGTCGCTTGCTGTAGCGGATAGGGACGTGAGCGATTTCAAGGTTTTCAACAGTACAAGAGGTATACATTTCGGCTTCGATTTCAAAACGCATTGAATTCAACTTGAACGTCGAAATGGTTCGTCGTGAAAAGGCCCAATACCCTGAACATAAATCATTCATAGGGACTCCATAAAGGGCTACTGCAATCCATGTCAGTACATGGTTTCCAAAATAATTCGTTCGTGTCATTGCATCTGGGTCCATTGCTCCACGCAACCGGTCGCCGACGACCACATCAGCATGATCGAGTTTTGGCAGTAGTTTGAGAATCTCTTCAGGATGATAGGTACCATCCGGGTCGAACATCACCAAAGCGTCGCATTCTGATTTGAGAAATTTAAGAAATCCGAGTCTCATAGCGGCACCTTTTCCTTTGCCTTGTTGAAGAATAAAGTTGCAACCAAAAGAGTTCGCTATTTCACCTGATTTATCTTGACTCCCACCGTCAATGACCAATGTTTCAACATCCCAACCTTTCTTTGAAAGTTGTTCTACTGGAATACGGGGTAGAATCATGGCTAAACCTTCCGCCTCATCCAAGGTCGGAAGCAAAATCATGACTCGCTTCATATCTCTTCCAGCCTTTGATTGGTTTTGATGACTTCGCTCATTTTGGCCCGGACTGCTGGATTTCAACCCAATGAAGGCTTAATCCGGTCGAATCGAAAAGTGTATCTCCTCGCCCTGAAAGTCCAAGAGGATTGAGCCAACGACTTCCACTTCCATCGTCACTCCAATCGATTTCCAGTTGTGTGTTCGATTCGATACTTTGTCGGTCAAAGCATAGAGAGTGCCAACCCGCTGAGTATGTCGATGTATGAGATGTCACATTTGATTGGGACAACAACGTCAACTGAACTTTACCGAGGTCACCTCTTGCTTCGAATACCAGACACGCGTTCCCTTCGCCAATAGTCTCCTCGAAGGATGAAAAGGAGACGATAGAATCGCTGCCTTCAGGGATAAAGGCGCGTAAATTTCCAAGTTCGAGGGTGTCACGGAACCGATGCTCAGCCCAAGGGTCGGTTCGCATTGAACATTCTTCGCGACAGGTCGAAGTATCCAATTTCAAAAAAGAAGAGGAATGCGCTGAGCCCGAAGCATCAAACTCCCATAATACACTCCCTTGACGTTCAAGAAGAGGTTCCCAATAGTTCGATTGCGCCAATGTCCAACCGACAGTACCCAGCGGTGATGAAAGCGCATGAGTGATGTTGAGTGTTTGAATTTTCAACGGAAGGTCCGAGTAGACTGCTGTTGTAGCAGCCGCTTGAATACTGCTTTCCACATGTATGAGTCCGAGTGTAGGTACACTTGTTGTCGCCACATTCAATGGTGCATCATACACATATCCCCATTGTGCATTTTCGGTGTAGACTATGCTTCCTTCTGGTAACGTGGCTAATGCTTGTTGCACCTCAAGGTCACCACCTGTAACCGCATGTAATTCTTCATGTTGCGAGACTTGAAACAAGATTGCGTTACCAAAAAGAGTTCCGAGGAGAAGGAGAATGGACAGCCCAGTGGCAACATATCTGTGTGGATGTGGGTCCCAGCCAATGGTGAGCAAACTTTGCTTTTTATCCATAGATGTTAGGCAGGTCGAATCACTCCACCAAAGAGCAACAAGAGCAGCTAAAGGGATATGGAATGCATGTAATCCCATTGAATACAACACATAGGAGAGTAATGAGAGTACGGGTATTTGTTCCAAACCATCAATCATATGGATGCCTGTCAAGACCCATAAGCCAGTAAACCAAACCGCAAGTAATCGTCCTTCGATGCTTTGTCGCATTTTCCATGCAGCGGTTAAACCCAGTATCAATAAAATTCCGTTATACATGAACATCGGGCGTCCGCCTTGCCAGCCGTATTCTGCAAATACGGCAGCGTCAAGCATGCGTGGAGCCAAGACCAACAGAGCAACCGCACCTGTAATGGTCAAAAGAATCGAACTTGTGAAAAGTAATTTTTTGATGTTCTCACCGTATTTTTCATCAAGGCTCAAACCGATGAGCAGGTGAGCAAACATGAGCATACCCAAATAAATCGCTCCGGTTGGATGTATCAATAATACACTGAAAAAAGCGAGGATAAACCCAGTTGTGTGATGCTTTCCACGCGTTGATGTAGGGCGAAGCAGCACCAGCAATCCAACAACTAAACCAAGTTGACTGGCAACTGTAGGATAGCCTGAATCAAAGGCCTTTGCAAAAAGCCCAGCTCCTAGGCCCATGGCAAGGATTCCTTGAGCGCCAGCACCATGGCGGTCCATCGCTCCACCAACGCCAAGAAGAAGGACGAACAAACTGTAGTGTCCAAGTTCAAAGACTGCTTTTGCGGGAGAGATGTCGAGCGTTTCTTGAATCCATGCAGCAAGAGATGGATACGCAGGAGAGTAGGTCCAAAAACCACTGTTCGTGCCAGGGAGTGAAAGGTCACCAACTGTAGCAATTTGGTTGGTGAGGGTCGAAAATCCAATCCAGTCGACACCAAATGGAATTTCTTGCAACATTGGTAATGTGAGGCAACTCAACACGACGCCAACGGCGAGTGCGATCATCCAAGGCTTTCGTTGGTTTTGCAACCATCGTTGTGCAGTCACTTCATCCCCGATGCTTTCTTCCGGAGTTCCGTAGACTTCACCATGCATGGCACGTTCTAATTTTTGCCATGAAGTCAACACCTTGCCTGCTTCAGGTCGTCGTTTGATACGTGTCAATGCTATGACGTTGAGAAGTAAGAGCAATGCTGACATCAGTGGCCAAGTCCATTGTCCACTCAACACGAGCAAACCTGCTAGGCCATAGGCTAGCAGCAATCCCAATGCTGGTGATAATGCAATTTTTCTCATCCGGTCAGCGCTTGCATCCAATACCTTGCAAAGCGCATACCCAGGAATGAATGTAACCAGCAGCAGAAGGGCCGCTGTGAGAAACATAACTTCAACTTCGGCACTTAGGTTTTCATTGTTCGGCTAACAATCAAATGAAAGTGCTCAGTCACGGGGGTATGGTCACCCCACCATTTGACTTTCATCCGGTTGTGAAATTACCGGACGAGTATTGGGTGTTTGACTTTTCTCGAGGGCCACAAAGCGATTTTGAAAATCCATATGAGTTTTCCATTGGGAAATACGATGAGCGACGACCGGGGATGTATACTATGCCGTTGTTTAGCGGAGAACGCAATCATCACGTTGGGCTCGATATCGGGGCGCCTGCTGGCACTGAGGTCTACGCATTTACCGAAGGGAAAATACACTCATTTGGAATCAATACCGAGGATGGCTCATATGGTCCGACGATTATCACTGAGCATACAGTTTCGCTTCCAGTCGATGTCGGCTCATCTCAAAAAGGTCCAACTCAAACGATTTGGATCTTACATGGTCATCTGAGTCTCGATAGCCTTGACGGTTTAGAACAAGGTCAAATATTCCCTGCAGGTCATCGAATTGCCTTGATCGGTTCTGAGGCTGAAAACGGTGGTTGGCCTCCACACCTTCATTTACAACTCTCACTCAACAAACCAGTAGGATTTGATTTACCCGGAGTTGTCACTCAAGAAGAACGACTTCAAGCTGTGATTGATTATCCAGACCCGCGTCTTATCGTGGGAAATGTGTATTGATTCATTGAACCGATTCAAGATGGGCTTTGAGCGCCGATATCGGTCCGATGGCAGCCGGGTCTTTTCCGTGTAGGAAAGCCAATGCAATCGAAATCCAATCCATTAAGATGCACAGATGGAGTAACGATTCGAGCAGGGAGTTTCCCTCGCCTGCAATTCTCCAAGCATAATCGGTAGCAGCATGAGCGACCATCCAATCCATTCGCTTGTTGACTTGACGATGCGTTCCTTGCCAAGTGAGGAGTAACAGCACATGTTCGATAGCGGAAGCATCTTGATCTGAACCAACGCCACCCCAAGCCACACTTTCATTGTGATTCATTTCTGGAATGATTCCAATTCGGGCGAAGCGAGCAGAATTTTCATTGAGTTGATTTTTGAAACGATTTAATGCTGGTTGCAATTCAGTTGGTCCAAGCAAAGCAATTGGACGCTCAAGCATGCAGAGTGCCAACTGCGCGACATCACCTTCGGGGTCATTGAGAATATCAAATCCATCGCAGGCTTTTTGCAAACGAGTAAACATGGCTTCGTCTGAACCTTCACGAGGTGTCGGGAGGACACCTATACTTCGTAGAAGTCCAAGTTGGCGGCTGAAAATATGTCCAAAAGCAGTTCGTGGAGGTTGGCCTCCAACAGAAGGAATCAGAAAACAATTTGGATATAATTCAGGCATACCGGAAAGAATACCTCCGGTCGAGATTACAATTGCAGTTGCACCAGCCTTCAAAGCAGTTTCAGTCGCTTCAAGAGCCTCCTCAGTATTTCCACTGTGCGATGTTGAAAGCACAAGCCAAGACGGTTTCCACCATGACGGCAAAACATAATCACGTTGAATGATGATTGGAAGGTTGCCATGAACACTTGATAATGCCGATACAAAATCTCCACCTGCTGCCGAGCCACCCATTCCAAGACACACAATCCCATCCCATTGCGATTTGGCGATATCGTTCATCCAAGGGAAATGTTCCGGGGTTGCATGAGCAAGACCCTTTTGTAAATCATCGACAAAAGCCCGAGTGAAACCAACCATCCCTTCATTGTCAAGAGCCTTGGCAAGGTCGACCATCCCTACTTTTGGCTCAGCATTCTCCGAATCAGTCATGGGTGTCGAATGAGAGTTTTCCTTCATACCGACTCCTCCTTTTCCTTTTCCTCTTCATCGCAACTGAGTTTATGCAGAGATAACCATTCGCCATCGATACGTGCAAGACGGAGTTTCTGACGGGGTATATGGTCCCAAGCAATACGAACAGAGGCCATATTCCAATTGGATGGGTCAAGGAATTCTGCTACCGAAGAATCTTCAGTGATGATATCGGTGATAATATGGTCTTTCATTTGCGCCACCACATTTGCGGATTCAAGGTCTCTCCAAGATGCCCCGGTTCGTTCTTGGCGGTCGATACGTGACATTATTCCGCCATCCTTTGTCCAAGTGGCCGGGCGCCAGTAATTGTCTCTCCAACGAAGTACATCTCCAATGTCATAGCCAGGTTTTCGATACAAGAGAGTCAAACGAGTTACGTCTATTCCATCCTTGCGTCCAACGGTCGAATTCGATTCAGCCACATGGCCTCCGTAGTTGGAAACGAGATGCCGACCCCATGTTCGGGCAAGACCTTTGCTTCCAAGTACGACATCGTAACCGCCGGTAACTGGCCCTTCAGAAGTGATGAAAAACATAGGGTCATCAGAGAGACCTTCAATCACTTTGTCAAGCGTTGCACGAAGCGTTGTAAATTCTTGTTCGGAAAGGCGACGTCCTGTTGAACGTAATTGGACCGTCGCTTCGAAGTAATTTCCTGCTCTACGGGTACAGGTGAGGCACACTCCGTTGGCCATGCGTGCTCGCATCGTATGCTGTTCTTGAAACGCTAAACCTTCGATTGTACCTTCAACTTGCAAATACAGAAGTGTATGACGGTCTGACATGGTTCGTGTTTCAAGAGCCAAACCCATGTCTTTGGCATGTTCGTGAAATTGTACATGCCGTTGAATGAGTTCGTTCCAGATTTCTTCTTCTGAAATATGAACCCATTTCCCTTGAATCTCAACGATGCCACATCGAGCACATCGGACCCATGGGATGTTTTCAGGAACTTCAACGAGTTTGATTCTCTTCCGAAGACAAGGTTCGCACATTCGGTCGCCAAACAAAGGAGGTTCAGCACCGCAGACTAAGCAAAACTCACTTCCTAGTCCCTCTGTCATCAAATCCCTCTTGCGGTTGGGTGAGCGTACCCGTCTTCAAACTGTAGCATCATCCTGAACGGTAGCACTTGATTGAGTAGCGATATCATCGGCTTGAGATACATCGATTCCAATGCTTGATTCAACTGCCTCAAGACGAGTTTCAATTGAACGGCTTCGTACGACAACGGTCCATGTCCAAATCGCAAGTGCGGTAATCATTCCAAGATAAGCGACAGTAAGATAACTTGTTCCTTCCATTTTAATTTCCTCCATCAAGTGATTTTTGTACATGTTCCAAACGTTGTTCAAGATGCGTAATACGCATTGAAATCATCATATGTCCAACGATGAAAAATGTGAATGAGAGTGCTCCAATGAGAAGAACAAGAGCCATACTGGATTGCAATGACCCACCGCCATCACCCGCTCCGATAACCGGTCCTGGGTGACGGATTTGCCAAATCCGTGTCGCGATATATGTCAAAGGTACGAGTACAAAACCATACAGTCCAAAGCTAGAAAATGTGTCTCGAGTTTCGACTCCATCCGGTTGACTTTGACGTCCAAGAACCAAAAACAATGCAAGCAAAGTCAAGAGTCCAAACGTGTTCAATCGCACATCACTCCAATCCCAAGGAGTCCCCCATTCAGCAGCACCCCAAATGCATCCCGACCAAACGGTCATCAATCCACAAGCCAATCCCGCTTCCGTTCCTGCGACATGTAAACGCCAGCCAAAGGGGCTACGCTTGAAAAACCACAGTGCAGAGCCGGTGAATAAGACTCCAAAAGCGATAAAAGCAGCCCATGCCGAAGGCACATGCCAATAAAAAATACGTTGTGCTGCAGGAGATTCAAAAGCATTGATGGATACACTTGGCGCCCAATTCAATCCCAAAAAGAGAGTGGCCATGATACCGACAAATCCGATGCCAAGAAACATCTCGGGGATTCGGCGTCGCATGTGCAGAACTCTTCACCGCTCCTTCTTGAACTTGGGTGTTCACAAGGTTGCCGCATATTCGACAACCAAGGCCCACGGGAGAATCAAAATTGGCAGTAAGAGTCTGATGAAGACTGCATTTGGACGCGCCAATCGTAAAGTGCTTAATTCAATGAACCGAACACACAGTAAAGTCATCCAAAGAACGCCAGATCCGATAAGTGAAAGTTTCCAGTTGATGGCATCAAGGAACAGGACACACCCAAGTAAAGTGAAGACGTACCCAAGAGCAGGAGCAAAGAAATCAGCTGCAGGCAGACGATTGACATGAGCCCTCCACCAATCCACAGCACGTTGTTCTCGCATCAGGTGAACGACGGGGTCGCCTGCTAATCCTGCTGCAAAGGGCGGAGCAAGAACAAAACCAACAAGGAGTGTCTTTTCAAGTGAGGCAGGGTCGATGAACGCGAGCAGTGTCCCAAGCACCAACAGTGCAGTCAGTCCATTTCGTGCCATTCCAGCACGTGTAGAACGAAGGTAACGGTGTCCAGTTTTTGTCGAGAGCAGGATGACATTCTCGTGTATTCCAAGAGCCTGCCATGGTTGACATTTCGGCTGTTTTTGGACCGTTTCAGACTCCAAATCATGCAGTCGAGTTGCACACTTCATCATCTCTGGATGATGCGATGCGATGACAAAAGCGTGTCCAGCTTCACGTAATTGCCCGATATCGGAAATCAATGCGGCAAGTGCGCTTTCATCCAACCCAGTATCAGGTTCATCGAGCAGTATCAAACGGGGTTCAGAAGAGAGCATAGCCGGAAGCAGGCCAGCCAAAACAGCTACCTTTCGAGCCTGTCCGCCGGATAATTGACCAATCCGGTCGTATCGGCGATGAGCAAGCCCGTATGCGTCGAGTATTGGAAATAAATCAGTCTTCATTCCAGAGAGCGAACAGACGGTAGAAAGATGATTCTCAACGGTTTCATCTCCAAGCAAACCGTTGCTTTGAAGCGTCAATCCAAAGGGTTGTTTGGCAAGGGACCTACGTCCTTCAGAATCGACAACTAACGAACCATGATGATGGACTGAGCCCTTTTCCAAAGGCAGTAGGCGTGCACAACTTTCGATAATCGTCGATTTACCAGCCCCATTTTTGCCATGCAAAACGACAACATCCTTCGAGACGACTTCAAGATTGAAACCGGTCAAGACGATACTCATGCCACGGCGGACTTCAAGGTCCACGAGGCTGAGCAATGATGCTGTCATGGATGTCCGAGTTTGCAGTGCGACATCAAACCTCCCATCGCATTCGGTACTACCATGAACTCAAATGCGTGCCCTCATTAGGGTGGACATGGCCACAGTCATGTCCTTGTTCGGAACATCCGAATGGCTGTTGTTTGGGCTTTGGATATTCGCCATTGTTTGGCCGATTATCTACGCACTACGACATCGAACCCCATTGGCTCTGTCGATAACAGTTGGATTACTGTTGGCGTATTTGGTGCAAGTTCTCTGTCAGTTTGGTAATGTGAACGGCTGGATTGAAGGATGGTTATGGTGGGATTATGTCTTAATTCCAAACCGTATCAGTGGCGTGGCTTGGTTTCATACCTTCTTTTCTGCAGGATTTTTACACAGTCAATTTGATGCTACCCACGTATTGGGCAATATTTTGGTGATTGCTTTGATTGGTGTTCCTCTTGAACAGCGGCTTGGTACTCGCCGGTTTGCAATGATATATGCCATTGGTTTATTCGGAGGTTCCTTTGCCTGGTTTCTGTTTAATTCAACATCAGGAACGCCGTCTTTGGGTGCATCCGGGGCTGCGTTTGGATTGTTTGGAGCGTACTTGGCTGGCTGGCCAAAAGACGAGATACCATTCCCACTCATTTTAATACGAAAATGGCCCGTTCTTTACATCGCTTTGTTTTATTTCGGGATGGAGGTCTTCAGAGCCTACCAAACCCTTGGATTACGTCAAGCAAGTGATGTGGCACATATGGCGCACCTGGGTGGTTTTTTGGCGACCTATATTCTCCTCCCACTGGTAGCCAAAAACGGGCCTTACCCTCTCGGTATCGAAGATGGTGGTCCTACATCTTCCAGCGGTGAACGTTCACGATTGAATCAAATTAGGAGTGTCATGGTCGACATGTCAAACACTGTTGACCCATGGACTGCACGAGGGCTACCAATTCCTCGTACCATCCGGGACCCTTTGCGTAGCCTTCTGGCTTCAGCAGATGAACCGGAGACTCGATTGGCTTGGATGGAACATCTTGCAGATGCTGCCGAATGTCCAGATTGTCAAGCACCTCTTGGTGTTGTAGAGCGAGTCTCAGGCCCTCAACTCCAATGTTCCATTGAACCAAAACACCTCAATTGGCCAGAGTGAGCCATCAAGCCCTCCCTAGCCCCTTAAGGGGCTGGGGAGTAGGCAATGAAAGGATAGGCTCAAAGGCGGAACGGCTCAGCAGTATATCGGAGTGAGTGGTTTGCAGTCGTCGACGTCATGGAAATCACAACGCATTTCTCTGTTTTTGGTCATTGTTTTTTTGTTTGCAGACCTTGGCGTTCTTGCCAATGAAACGGACTCGGATTTTTCTGAACCCCTCTCTCAACCTCTCTTCTCTCAACCAATATTGATCGAGGGTTTACCGCCGTTAATGTGTGGTGAAGAACTGTGCCTTCGTCCAATCCGTGATATCGACCGCGACGGTCGAGTTTCGGCGGAAGATGTTCAATGGTGGCAATCCTATGGCCCCGACCTTGATTGGAACGGCATGGATGACCGCCTCCAACGAGTGTTGGCTGGTGCAGATTCCGTTTCACCTACCGCTATTATCGGTTCTGATGGTCGGAAAACCGTGGCCATTGTCATCGATTATGCTTGGCGAGCCAACGATGCCGAAATCGAAACTCTGCGAACAGTTCTTGATGCACATGGCTGGGTTGGAGAAGGGGAAGGCGCTTGGTTCCAACAACTCATCGATATTGATTCAGTAGCCGTCGATAAAGTTCCAGTTTCCGCTCTCATGGACCTTTATTCGTTACATGGTGTTGTTGTTATCGAAATGCAAAACGTCATGATTCCTTTCAATGAAGTTGCCGGCAAAGCATCTCGGGCTCGCCCATCCGATGTCTATGCTGCAACTGCTTACGAGCGTGATTATATCGGCGAAGGAATCGTGGTAGCAGTGCTCGATACCGGTGTTGACAATGAGCATGAATCATTAAATGATTTTGATGATGAAAGCGATGAGCCGGATGAAGACCCACTCTCCTACAATGATCACAAATGGGTAGCAGGATATGATGCTACTTCTTCAGCATCAAACCCAGATGGTTCACAAGACCCTGATGATGGAAACGGCCACGGCACTCACGTTGCCGGTTCTGTTGTTGGCACAGGCGACAGTAGTCGAACTCACATGGGTACTGCACCTGGAGCATATCTCGTTGATATCAAGGTCCTCACCGATACAGGTGGTACAAATTCTCAAGCCTCCCTCAATGGAATTCAATGGTTAATTAACAACCAAGATACTGATTGGGGCCACAATTCTTCCTCTCGTGGAATTCAAGTAGCATCCATGTCCTTTGGCTCCGCCTCTACACCACTCAACACGGGCGACCAAGGCGATAACGGTAGTGGCTCCGAAGCGCGACTCGTCAATGATGCGGTGAATGCCTCGATTGTTTGTGTCATTGCGATGGGCAACGATGGTACCAATCGAGTCCCATCTCCTGCAAGTGCCGATAAAGCGATTTCAATCGGCTCGGTAACAGACCGAGGAAGCATCAACAGAACCGACGATAATGTTGCGGATTACTCGAACACAGGTCCTCGCCTTGACGACGGTGATGATGATGAATGGGATGAATTGAAACCCGATATTACCTCCTACGGTTCTTCGATTATGTCAGCTACCGCACAAACTGGAGCGACCTTCCCCGGACAACCGGCGAAACCGCTTGCTGGTTCTGATTATGATGAGAAATCTGGAACAAGCATGGCAACACCAATCGCCTCAGGTATCGTTGCACTTATGCTCCAAGCCGACCCATCTCTTGAGCCTCAAGAAATCAAAGATTTCCTCCGTAACTCATCTGAACAGCGAGGCAGTGCAAGCGAGCCAAGTGTTTCCGATCGTTGGAATGATGAATGGGGCTTTGGTCTCATCGATGCATCATGCGCAATTGATATGGTTTTGGAAAAGTCATGTACTCCACTCGAAGATAACGGTGACATCACCCCTCCTCCAACTGGAAACGGTTCTGGCGACCATGTCGAGATGTCCAAACCCAGCAATGGTTCATGGTGGATTGAAGGAAACTTCGTACGAATTTCTGGCATCACCCAAGCGAATGATGACGGTGATGATTATGTCAAAGTCCAGATTCAAATAATGCAACATCTTGAATCAGGCACCGTTCGTGAATTACAAAGTTGGATTGACACTGGTGGCGATGTTTCATCTTGGTTCTTGGATGTCTCTGTCAAAGAAAGTTGGGTCCGTCAAGACGAGGATTATGTCCTCGTTATGGCCCGAGCCCTCACCGATGAAGGTGATGAATCTGCAATTGATGCCCGCTGGGTCAACATTGCCCGTATGGCAGTTACCATTGCAGGGCCACCTTTGGGAACCGCTCTCGTAGGTTCGGTAGAATTCACTGGGACAGTGGAGGGAGTCGAACATGACATTCTTGAATACAGCGTCGATAATGGCGATTGGCTTGAAGGTGATGAATTAGCTCCAATGGAAGTCGGTTCACAAGATTGGTCGTTTACATGGAATTCAAATTCCGTTGATGACGGCTCGCATCGTATCTCGTTTAGAATGGTGAATGAAAGTGGTGTGAAGTCCGATGATGTTCGCCGGACATATACCGTTGATAATCAACCGGCTGCCCCAGATTTCATGTTCCATGGTTCAGTTGAAATAATGGACCAAGACCTTCCGGTCTACTCTGCGGTAGCAGGCACCGTTTTAGAAGTCGATTTCACCATTACAAACGCGGGAGACTTGGATGCAAACGATGTCTTTGTACAACTGACTGCAGCCGGTAGTCAATCGGACACCTATCCGCGAGAAACCCGAATCTCAACGCTCAATCAAGGGGAGAGTCAGCAAGTGACACTCTACTGGTGGGCGACTCAGGCAGGCACACATGATGTCACCATCTCAATTGACCCGAACAACCAACTTGGAGACCCAAATCCAAGTAACAATGTCTACACGTTCTCGTTTGAAGTTGAGGAACGGCCAGTCGAAGCTATGCTACGCTTTTTACCTGGCTCAGTCACGACAACCCCAAGAGTTCCTCTGCCAGATACTCCTTTTGATATCGATGTCCGCATTGACAACTTAGGTCAAACTGAAGCCACACAATTAACCATGCGTCTCGAGCGTTGGACCTCTTCGGGATGGTTGGAAATTGGTGTTTCAGAAATTTTGATCGTTCTTGGCTCAGATTTAAGTTCGGGTCAAGGCACAGGGGATTTCAATGAAATAGGTCTCCCATTGGGCCATGTAAAGTATCGAGTTCTCTTGGAAGGAAATGGTGTTGAACCCGAATTTAGCGACCATCGTTTCACTGTGGTCATCGATGATGTAAGCCTTGGTTCACAGGTGAGCGTTTCTCTTAGTCAAGGTGAAGTCCCTATCGATTTCATTGGTATGGAAGAAGGTGGCCTTTTGTTTACAACTCGTGACGGCGAACTTCACGTACGAACAATAACTGAAAAAATGGTGATGCAGGTTGATATTATGCTTGAGGAAAAATGGGGTGGCGAATTAGCCATGTCTTTACGAGAAGACGGCTTCGTTCAAGCTGTATGGAATC
>Ga0308019_10000772_pt1 | contig 19938 bp, 21 predicted proteins | sample Neamet284_FD_203135 | JGI IMG/M metagenome (GOLD analysis project Ga0308019, IMG submission 203135) | Marine microbial communities from water near the shore, Antarctic Ocean - #284 | ecosystem: Environmental > Aquatic > Marine > Unclassified | place: Southern Ocean | collected 2014-10-01 | reverse complement strand
ACTTTGTTTTCCATTACCTAAAACTTCTAATTGTTTTTGATTTGTTTTTAATTTTTTTATAAAATCCCAAATTACACCATGTCTAGCTCTAGATCCAACTACATTTGCAAATCTTACAATCGTACCTTTAATACCATAATTATTACAATATGAAGAAATTAGACCTTCACAAGCTAGTTTTGTTCCTCCATAGATAGAAATTGGACATAAGGGTCCAAATGTTTCTGGAGTAGGAATCATTTCTGGTTCTCCATAAACTACTGAGGATGAAGCAAAAACAAATTGTTTGATATTAGATTTTCTAACATTTTCTAGTAATTCAAAAGTATTTTTTATATTTTGTTCATACGCTAATTTTGGATTAGAAAAACCTGTTCTCACTTCTGGATCTGCCGCCATATGAAATATTGTATCAATATCTTTTAAATAATTAGATGTAATATTTTTTAAATCATTAACTATTAATTCAAATTTTTTTCCTTCAATAAATGAATTCAAATTTAATTTATTCCCAGTTGATAAATTATCTAAAACAACTACTTCATTATTTTTATCAATTAATTTTTGAGTTAAATGACTTCCAATAAACCCTGCACCTCCAGTAATCATTATTTTACCAAATTCATTATTCATTAAATTAAAATTTTTATCATAAATTAATAAGTGTCACGCATCTATTATTTTTAATTGTCTAAAAAATCAGTTTTAATGATAGTTAAAAAATATCCTGCAGATTTTGGCCATACTACTGTTATCAATAATCTTTGTACTCAATTACAGAAAATGGGATATAAAGCTGGAATTGGTGCATTTGAATTTACTTCTAGTCCACCAGAAAATGTAGAGCAAGTCAAATTAAATAAATACAAATTACTTTTACATGGAGTTAAAATTCTTAATTATGATATCATATTTTTACATCAATCATATCCAAGTTATTATCTACTTACAAAAAAACCTAATAAAAAAATAATTTTCTATTATCATGGAGCCTCAAATAGACTTCAAAGAATTAATTTTAAAATTTCTATGATGTTGTATAAAAATAAAATATCAAAAATTATGGCTGTCTCTCAAGCAGGAGTTAATCAAATGAAAAAAATGATTGGTGATATTTCTGCAGAAGTAATTTACAATGGAGTTGATACAAATTTTTATAATTCTGAATTATCTCAACCACACAAAAAAGGTGATCCCCAATTACTTTTTGTTAGTGCATTACGGCCTTACAAGAAAGCTTCTTTATTAATTGAATATATGCCTAAATTATTAAAAAAATATCCTAATACTCATTTACAAATTGTAGGTACTGGAGAAGAAAAAACATCCCTTGAAAGTTTAGTAAAAAAACTAAAACTTGAAAATTTTATAGAATTAACAGGAAAAATTGATAATGAAGAATTAAAATTTAGATATTCTTCATGTGATGTTTATGTATCTGCAAGTACTTTTGAAGTGTGTCCTGTGCCTACTTTAGAAGCTATGGCTTGTGGAAAACCTTTAGTTCTTTTTGACATTGAATCTCATCAAGAAATTATCAATATTTCTAATGCTGGAAAAATTTTTTCTTTTGATAAAAATTCTAATTTTATCACAATTTTAGATGAAGTTTACAAAAATAAAGATTTGTATAAAAAATCTGCCTTGAAATTTATTAAATCTCATGATTGGAAATCGATTACTAAACAATTAATTCGGACTATAGATGAATAATTTAATTTAATTTAATTTTCTTCATATTTAATGCATAAATCATTCCCATACTATCTGAAAGTTTTTTAATTTTAATCTCAAATGAATTATTCTTTAAATTTTGAATTAATTTTTTATACAATTCTGGATTTTTATTAGCTAAATGATATTCTATGATCATTTTATCAATTTTAAAAAAATATTCTTTTGGAATTGATTCTATAATTTGATATTCTGCACCTTCACAATCTAATTTTAACAAGTTACAATTTTCAATTTTATTTTCATCAAATATTGATTTAATTGTTGTTGAATTAACTTCTATGAATTTTTTTTTTGACTCAAAAATACTATGAGCTGAATCATCAGAATTAGTAAATATTTTTAATTTATTGGTTTGATTACTCACTGCAGAATTGAAAGAAATTATATTTTTTATTTTATTTAATTCTATATTTTCTTTTAAAATATTACAGTTTTCTTCTATTGGCTCATAAGAAAAAATTTTACCATTTTTACAATACTGAGATGCAAATAAAGAAAATAATCCAATATGTGCGCCAATATCTATTAGAATATCCTCTTTGTTAATACTAAATCCTGGAACTTCATAATCTTCTGTTAACCAAACAGTCCCTAATTGCATAATATCTGTTGAATTCGTTCGAATTTTGATTTTGATATTATTTTTTGTTTCTAAAATTACATTTTCTTCTTTTATTGTTTTAAAATAAACTCCAATTAGCGTCTGCCAATTACTAAATATTTTTCTAGCCTTGATTATTAATTGAATCTTGTTCATTATTATTATATTTGAAGAAATAATTAATGCTTTAAAAATTTAATAATTAACTTATACAGATTACTTTTTAACTACTCACACATTTGTCTTGTAAATGAAAGTTTTAGTCACAGGTGCTGATGGGTTCATTGGAAGCCATTTATGTCAATTTCTATTAAAAGAAAATCATGAAATTATTGCTATTTCTAGACATTTTAATCAACTACCTAAGTTAATTTCTAATTTAGATAAAATTGAATTTAACTCAATAGATGTTACTAACTTTTCAAGTTTATCAGAAATTATACTTAAACATAAACCAAATATTATCATTCATCTTGCAGGTGAGACATCTCATAAACAATCATTTCAAAATCCAATGTATGATGTTGATGTAAATACAAAATCAACATTATGTATTCTTGAAACAATTAGACAATCTAAATTGAAAATACGATTTATTTTAGGAAGTACATTTATTGTTGTAGGTAAGCCCAAAATTTTACCTGTTAATGAAGACACTCCTTGTAATCCATCTACGGTATATGGAATTAATAGATTATCTAGTGAACATCTTTGTAAAGTATATCATGATGTGTATGATATTGATACAATTTCATTTAGAATTACAAATGCATTCGGTCCTAGGGAAAAATACCTTACTCCAACTAAAAATGCTCTAAACTATTTAATTTATCAGGCTTACAAAGGAAAGGATATAACAATTTATGATGAGGGTAAATTTTTTCGTGATGTTATTTTTGTTAGTGATGTAATTTCTGGAATTCACAGTATAATAAAAAATGGGACATCCGGAAATCTCTATTGGATATCTTCTGGGAAAAAAACATGGTTCCATGAAATTGGTAAATTACTTGAAGAATTTACTTCTGGTAAAGTGAAGTATATTGAATCTCCTTCTTATAACAATAAAGTTGATGTTGGAAATTTTGTAGTTGATAATTCAAAATTATGCTCAATTGGTTGGAATTTAGAAATATCTCTAAAAAATGGAATAAAAGAAACACTTGATTATTTTAAATCTAATTCATTATAATGAATTTTTTAAATTAATTTTAAAAAATCTTTTACTGAACAAAATTTAAAATCTTTTAAAATCTTTTCAAATTTTTTTGTTGAACCTTTAAGATTATAGTAATAATGCCATGCATATTCATTTATTTTTGGCATTTCAGGATCTAAATCTTTAGGATGAATATAAAAAATAAATGAATTATTGTTATTATTAATTTTATTTAATCCATATTTAATATAAAAATATGGTAAAAATCGTAAATAAAATCCTCCTGCAATTGGAATATTTCCTATAATTGGAATTTTATCTGTAGCCAAGGGAATTTCAATTAATTTAGTTTTTGGATCTTCAATACTTGGATTTGTAAGATCTGGGTTGTAAATATTTCTTGGTGCATTTCTTATTCCATATAATGGAGTTTTAACAGGAAAAATACTAGAATCATATTTAAAATATTTTGATAAAATTTTCATTGCCCAAAATGATTTTTTATCAATTGAAAAATATGGTGCTCTGAAACCTAAAACTTTTTTCCCTGTAATTTTTTCCAATATTTCTGTTGATTTTTTAATATCATTTTCAAATTCTTTTTCTGTTGCTTTTCTAATATCTAAATGAGAATAACTATGACTTGCAATTTCATGCCCTTCATTATCAATTTTTTTAATTAAATCTGGAAATTTCTCAGCAATATAGCCTAATGTAAAAAATGTTGCTTTAATTTGATATTTATCAAATAAATCTAAAATTTTATTTGTACTTTTTAATACTCTACTTTCATATTGTGACCATGATTCAAACGGAAGGTCACAAAAAAAATCTTCCAAGTCTACTGACATTATATTTTGTTTTTCCATTTTTCTAGCCTTATAGTGAAAACTGTAAATTATCTTTATCTTAAATATTGATATAGAGATAATATAGTAATAATTATAAAATATGTTCTCCATTGCCTGTATTCCAGCTTTTAATGTTGGGAATCAAATTGCTGAAGTAATTAAAAAATCACAAAAATATGTTGATAAAGTAATAGTATGCGATGATGGTTCTGAAGATGACACATATCTTAATGCCAAATTGTCTGGTGCAATTGTTTTAAAACATGATAAGAATCTTGGAAAGGGTGCAGCATTACAAACTTTATTTCAGAAAGCAAAAGATCTTCAAGCAGACATTATTGTTACAATAGATGGTGATGGTCAATTTTTACCTGAGGAAATACCTGTATTAATTGAACCAATTAAAATTGAACAATTTGATGTTGTTATAGGTAATAGATTTTTAGATACAAAAGAAATGCCTACCTATAGAAAAGCAGGAAATAAGATACTTGATAAATTTACAAAACTTGCAGCAAATTTACCCTTTGAAGATACACAAAGTGGTTTTCGTGCATATTCAAAAAATGCATTAGAAAAAATATCTTTTTTTACAAATGGATTTGGAGTTGATTCTGAAATTCTTATTGATGCAGTAAATAAAGATCTTAAAATAACTGAGAAAAATATTACAGTTATTTATAATACTGGAGATAAAACTTCAACTAAAAATCCTGTTTCTCATTCTATGGATGTTATTGCCTCTATCATTGAATTAATTGCAATAAACCATCCATTAAAATATCTTGGAATTCCAGGATTTATTTTAGTTGTAATAGGTATAATTTTTTCTGTAGTAGTACTAACAATGTTTAATGAAACTAGATACTTTTCAATACCTTCAACACTTTTAGCTTTAGGGAGTTTAGTAATAGGATTAATGTTACTATTGATGTCTGTTGTTTTGTATAGTATTTCTCATCAATCAAATCGTCAAAATTAGTTTCATTAACTAATCTTCAATTTTTTTAATTGGCCTCGCCGGATTTCCTACTACAATTGTTCGATCTGGAACATCCTCTGTTACTACACTTCCAACTGATACAATAGAATCTTTTCCAATTGTAACTCCTGCAATAATAATTGATCCTGGATTAATCACTGCTCCATCTTTAATTATCACAGGTTCCACCTTTCTAGGGTATTTTTTTTTCAAAAATAAATTTGCAGTAGGATTTGCATGAGAAAAAATCATTACATTATGACTAATAGTGACATTATTTCCAATTGTAATCATTTGGGGATAAATAAGATCTAAAAGAACATATGATGAAAAATGACATTTTTCCCCAATTTTTATTCCTCTTAATCGCTGCATAGAAATTATAAAATTTGAAAATGGAGAAGTATACGCTAAATAATGTAAAATCCATGATTTTGAGAGTTTCATTTTTAGCGAAATATTCCCTGATGTACCTGCATACCCATAAAATTTCATAACTTCTTCTATGTTAATTTTAGTGGTATCTTCATCCATTATTGATTTATTCCTATTTTCTCTATAATCTTTATGAATATATCATTAAGTATGGATTAGGAATAATTAATTGAGACTAATTTGACACCTTAGTATGCTTAATGAGCAGAGTTTACAATATTATTTGAATCAAGCACAAAAATTAGAAAAAAAATCTAATTCTAAACAAATCAAAATTGGTGTCATATCCAGTTATACAATCACTGGTTTAGCTGAGACATTACAAGTAAAATGTGCAGAAAATAATATTAACTGTAAATATTATGTAGGTGGATATAATCAATATTCTCAGGAAATAATTTCTCAAGATAGTGCATTATACAAATTTACACCAGATATTGTATTTTTATTATTAGACACACGTTCACTTTTTGGAAATATCTTCTATGATCCATATTCTTTAAATTTTGAAGAAAGAAAATTATTTGTTAAAGAAAAATTTGAAGAAATAGAAAATCTTATAAATATTTTTTCAAAAAATTCAAATTCTAAATTAATAATATCTAATCTCACAATCCCTTCATATTCATCATTTGGAATTAATGAAACAAAACAAGAATATGGATTTCATGAAATGATTTCATCTCTAAATTTAAAATTAAATTTATCATTTAGAGAAAAAAATAATATACATATTTTTGATTTTAACTCATTTATATCCAAATATGGTCAAAAAAATATTTTTAATTTTAAAAATTTTTTATTTGGAGACATTCAAATTATTTTTGATTATATCCCATATCTTGCACATGAACTTCTACCTTACATAAATGCATTTTTAGGTATGACAAAAAAATGTATTGTTTTGGATTTAGATAATACATTGTGGGGAGGAATAATAGGTGAGGATGGATTTGAAAAAATTCAACTTGGACCAGAACCTCCTGGAAATGCATATTATGAATTTCAAAAATTTCTTAGAGTATTGAAACAACAAGGAATAATTTTAGCTATTAATAGCAAAAATAATTTAGAAGATGCTTTGAAAGTAATTCAAGAACATCCTTACATGATACTTAAAGAAGAAGATTTTTCTTGTTTGAAAATTAATTGGTCAGATAAAGTTAAAAATTTGAAAGAAATTTCTAAAGAATTAAACATTGGATTAGACAGCATTGTATTTTTTGATGATGATAAAATTAACTGTGAATATGTAAATGTCTCATTACCTCAAGTAAAAGTAGTAAATCTTAGTGGCGATCCATCATTTTTTTCTGAAATTCTTCAAAATATGAATGACTTTGATTCGTTAAAAATTACAAATGAAGACCTAAAAAGAACTCAAATGTATTCTGAGCAAATCAAACGGGATGAATTAAAAGATTCAAGTATTTCACTGAATGATTTTTTAAAAAATTTGGATATTAATGTAACAATAAAAAAATCTGATACATTTTTGATTCCAAGAATTTCACAATTAACCTTAAAAACAAATCAATTTAATTTAACTACAAAAAGATATCAAGAAGAAGATATTCAACGATTAACAAATGATCCAAATTTTCTTGTGGGATGTGCTCAAATTGAAGATAAATTTGGTGATAGCGGAATTACTGGTGTTTTTATTGTTAACAAAAAAAATTCTAATGAATGGTATTTAGATTCTTTTCTATTAAGTTGTAGAATTATGGGTAGAGAAATTGAGAAATCCTTTATTGTATATATAATAAATGAGGCTAAAAAAAATAACATTGAAAAAATTATTGCTGAATACATTCCAACACAAAAAAATAAACCATCTAAAAATTTTTTATCTGAATGTGGATTTTTAAAACATAATGATAAATGGATATATGATGTAAGTCATTCACTAAAATTACCTGAATTTTTATCGGTGAGAGTTGAAAATGAATAATAAATTAATCAATCTTATATCAAAAGTAATGAATATTTCTCCAGAAGAAATTAACGATGAGTCAGGACCATTAAATGTTGAAAATTGGACATCTTTTAATTCATATGTTTTATTATATGAGTTAGAAAAAGAATTTAATCAAAAATTTACTATGGATGAAGCTATGGATGTTAAAAGTGTGGCAGATATAAAAAGACATTTAAAAAACCATGGAATACAATTTGACTGAAGATAAACAATTAACATTTAATGAAATTCAAATAAACTATTCTGAAGAATTTGAAGTTAAGATTTCTAGTAATTTAGTCAGTGATTTTTCAAAAATTTCTGGTGATTTTAATCCATTACATTTAGATGAAAAATTTGCCTTACACACTCCATTTGAAAAATGTATTGTTCATGGAATGCTTTTGGCATCTTTTTTTTCTAGGCTTGTAGGTATGAAAATACCTGGAAAAAATGGAATATATTTTTCACAATCTTTGAATTTTAGAAAACCAGCTTTTATTGGTGATTCAGTAAAAGTTATTGGAACTGTAATTGATAAGAGTAAATCTACAAAAATTGTTACTCTCAAAACTGAATTAATCAATCAAAATAATGAATGTCTTTTAGATGGTGAGGCTAAGGTAATTTATTATAAATGATTGAAAATCTCCAAAAATTTGGTATTGGAATTGATATTACTAATATTGAAAAATTTAAAAAATTAACATTTATAGAAAATAAAATTTTTTATAAAAAATTATTTACTGAATCCGAAATTAAATATTGTCTTAAATTTAAATATCCTTTTAGTCATTTTGCTGGAAAATTTGCAGTTAAAGAAGCAACAAAGAAATCACTTAATCATAATATTCCTATGAAAAATATTGAAACCTCACACTCAAATTCAAAACCAATTATCTCAATAACAAAATTAAAAAATTATAGTTTTTTAGTATCATTAAGCCATGAAAATAATTTAGCAATTGCTGTCGTAATTAGTTTTAAATTAGATTAAATTTTTTTACGCATTCTTTTACTAAGTTTAGTAATTATTTTATCAAAGAAAATTCTTGATGTATTTTTAAATATAGTTCTTGGTACAAATATATCATCAGTAAAATCTTCAATTATTTTATTATCTTTAATTCTTTTTTTAGATTCTAAATAATTGTATCTTTTTTTAATTAGAGACCAATTTTTTAAAATGTCAATATCTGCTTTAATTTTTGCTAAAATGAAACCTTTTGATAAATAAAAGAAAAAAACTAGGACTTCTATTATAATTAAAGTTGGAAGCATTTTATTTTGTGTCTTTTTAGAATAATGTGTTAAGATACAATATTTTCTATTTCTTTCTAACCAATAGAATTTTTTACTACTCCATTTTAAAATATAACTTTCAGCATGATACACTATTGAATTAGGAACAATAAAGGATGATATTCCTACTTGTTTTGCCCTCCATCCAAGATCTAAGTCATCTAAGTAGAGAAAAATAAAAGAATCTAATAATCCAATTTCATCAAATACTAATTTTGATGTAAATAGACATGTACCTGAAGCAAATCCAATTTTTTCAATATTTTTTATTTCATTCGAATTTTTTTCACCTTTATCTCTAGCATATCCGAATCCAAATAATTGAATATAATTTCCAGTACTTTGGATAATGCTTTTTTCATTTAAAGATAAAATTTTTGGTTGATACAGTCCTTTTCCATTTTTTTGATATGCTTCTATTAAAAAATCCATCCAACCTTCTTCAACTATTGTATCTGGATTTAAAATTGTAATAAACTCTCCAGAAGCTTTTCTTATACCAATATTATTTCCTTCACAATATCCATGATTTTCTTTATTTTCAATTATTTTTATCTGATTAAATTTTTTTTTACATTTTATGTGACTTTGATCTGTAGAGTTATTATCAACTACAATTATTTCTAAATTAGAATAATTAGAATTAATTATTGATTCTATACAATTAATTAATAATTCTCCTGCATTATAATTTAAAATTATAATACTTACTAATGGTTTATTTGAATTTAATTTTGACATGATATTTTATTATAATGATATAATTTATTCAGAGAGTTATTTGTGTTCCTTCTCCTAACAAAAATATTTTTTCATTATTATTTTTAGAATTTATTCTTGAATTTCTTGCAATAATACTATCTTTAATTGTTAACTTTCCTTCAATTTTACAATTTTCCATAATTATTGAATTTTTAATTTTTGCTGATTTTACAATTGTTTCATTTCCAAGGCTAGTATAGGACTCAATACATGCATCTTCAATAATACAATTTTTTCCAATTATTACTGAACTTGAAATTACTGAATTTCCTTTGATAATACTTCCTTCACCTATAATTGAATTATTACTAATTATAGAATTATCTTTTCCTCCGTACTCAGAATTTCCAATAATTTTTTTTAAAATTTCTTTATTAGCATGTAATACATCTTCAGGTGTTCCGGTGTCTTTCCAATAATCTGTAATCATATGATAAGTTATTTTTTCATTTTTTTCTATCATTTGATGTAACGCATCAGTAATTTCTAATTCATTTCTCCATGAGGGTTTTAAATTAGCTATAATTTCAAAAATTATTGGTGTTAAAAAATAGATTCCTGTTACAGCAAGATTTGATTTAGGTTCTTTTGGTTTTTCAATTATTTTTACAATTTTTTCATTTTTTAACTCTGCTATTCCAAAACTTGATGGATTTGGAACTTTACATAATAATAGTGATGCTGATACATCTGATAATTTAAATTCACTAACATACTCTCTAATTGATTTTTGAATAATATTATCTCCTAAAAATACTACAAATTTTTCATTTCCTATGAACTCTTTACATAAATTAACTGCATGAGCAATTCCTTTTGGGAATTCTTGTTCAAAATATCTAAAACTTACTCCAAAATTAGTCCCATCACCATAAAATTCTTTGACTTTATCTTTTCCAATTCCACCAATAATTATTGCAATATCCACAATTCCTGCATCTTTTAAAGATTCTACACAATATTGAGACATTGGTTTGTTTGCAATTGGTAATAGTTGCTTAGGTCCTGTATGTGTTAATGGTCTTAATCTTGTTCCATGTCCGCCATGAAGAATAATTCCTTTCATATCAGTAAAATTTATCTATCAAACTTAAACTTAATTTTTCCAGGGTGTATTCCCTAGTACTGAATTTGGAATATTGGTATGTAATTTTATATTTTCTTCATACCATTTTATGGTTTTATTGATCCCTTCTTCAAACGATGTCTCATTTTTCCATCCTATTTGTTTAGAAATTTTTGATGAATCTAAACTGTATCTAAAATCATGCCCTGGTCTATCTTCTACAAATTCAATAAGATCTGTTTTTTTATCCATTATTTCTAAAATTTTTTTAATAATTGTAATATTATTTAATTCATAATTAGATGAAATATTATATGATTCCCCGGATTTACCTTTTTTTAATACTTCAAAAATTGCTTTACAGTGATCTTTTACATAAATCCAATCTCTGATATTTTTACCATTACCATAAACAGGAATTTTTTTATTTTGACTTGCTAAATAAATTACTTTAGGAATAAGTTTTTCATGAAATTGTTTTGGACCATAATTATTTGTACATCTAGTTATCATACAATCACAATCATATGTTAAACGATATGAATTAATTAATAATTCTGATGAAGCCTTTGTTGCAGAATATGGGCTAGAAGGATTAAATTTGTATTCTTCATTAGCACTTTTATTTTTTAAACTACCAAAGACTTCATCTGTAGAAATATGAATTAATTTCTTTTTCAATTTTTTTATAATTTCTAAAATTGTAAAGACTCCATTTACATTAGAATCTAAGAATGGTTTTGCATTTGATATACTTCTATCTACAAATGATTCAGCTGCAAAATTTACAATTATTTCATTTTTTAAAATTAATTTTTCCATTAATTTTTTATTTGTAATGTTACCTTTAACAAATTTATATTTTTGATTATTTGTGATACTTGATAAATTCATTTTATTTGAACCCTGTAATTCTGCATCTACATTTGTTATTTCTATATCTGAGTTATTTTCTAAGACTTCTAAAATAAAATTACTACCGATAAAACCTAATCCTCCAGTAACTAATAATTTCATAAAATTAGTATATTTTTCCATTAAAATAATGTTTTACCTTAAATTACAATAGAATTTTTAATCGATGAAGATTTTTATTAATTGAATAAATTACTTTATTATGGATAATAATGATATTGAGAATTTTAATTTAGAATCACATTCGACTAAGGATATTAAGGATAATCACGTAAATGGTTCTTTAACTGTTATCTGGAGAGATTGGGATAAAATCATAAAAAATTCTATTAATATGATTTATGTCAGTTCAGTTAATCCAGGTGAGTCTAAAGGGCCACATATTCATACTAAAAGAGATAGTCATTTTGTTTGTATTCATGGTAAAGTTGTTTTCATAATTAAAGAGAAAAGTGGCAAATACGTAGAAATTGAATCTAGTCATGAAAATCCAATAATGGTACATGTTCCTAAAAATTGTTCATCTGCTCATGTTAATTTATCAAAAAATGTTTCTCGAGTTCTTACTTTAGCAGATCTTGCTTGGCGACCCAATGATAACGAGATGAAAAATGATTTATTTGATGACTATGATTGGTCTAAATGGAAAAATTATTCCTGATCTAAATAAAAATATTAAAATTATTTTTATTTGAAAGTTTTATGATGAGTAATATTTTTGTAAGTTTTTTTATTGGATTAATAACAAGTGAATATGAATAAAACAATAGTTTTTTTAGAAGATGGTAAAATTCCTAATAATTTATTATCAAAAATTAAAGTAGAAAAAAATGTAGAAATTTTTTCTTTAAATTATGACACTCATTTAGAATTATCTAAACAAGATATAGTTCATACAATGGCTGAAATTTTTCTTACTACAGAAGATCAAAAATTAATTGATAATATGGCATTTAGATTAAGCACTACTTGGCATCATGATAAAAATATTCAAAATTTTCTTAAATATGAAGAAATTTCACTCCCAAGTTTAATTGAAAATGAAGTTTTTCAATATTTGTTACCAATTTTAAGAAATGCTGTTTGTATTTTAAGAATAATTGAAAAAATTAAACCTTCAATGATTTTATCTAAAACTTTATTGAATAATTTTTTAGAACAAATTTGTAAATCAAAAAATATTTCTTTTAATTTATTTGAATTTAATAAACAATTAATATTAGCTTTAGATCAAATACATATTAAATTTAATTTAGGACCTTTACCCATTAAATTTAGTATTTCTCGAACATTCTATAATAAAATTAAAAATATTTCTGATAAAATAATTAATTCATTATTTAATTTTAATCCAAATCAAAATTCAATAAAAAAAAATATTTTACTCTTAGATTTTAACCCTATGTCCTATAAACTTCTTTTAAAGGAATTATCAATATTAGATAAAAATATAATATTACTTAATCAAAGACGCCCTGCAATTTGGAATTTAAAATCTTTTTTAATTATGAGAAAATTAAATTGTAAAATTTTTAATTTAAATTCTTTTAATTCAAATATAAAATCACAAATTAATTCTGATTTAAATAAATTTGAAAATAATTTAAATTTATTATTTGAGAATAATTTAATTTTTAATGATCTTTTTTTATTAGAACAATTTACATTATGGCCTTCAATTAAAAAATCATTTTCTAATATATGTAATTCTCGATTATCTGAATCAGTTAAAAGAATTTTATTAATTAAAAAATTTTTTATGGATTATAAATTTAATGTAATTTTAGAATGGGCTGAAGCTGGTCAAGAAGAAAAGGAAATACTTTCTATTGCTAATCAACAAAATATTCCTTCTATAATGTTACAACATGCTATAATTACAACATCCCCCTATTGGATACCAACTGCTAGATTTATTGGTGATTTTGGTGATAAATTAATGAGTACTAAACAAGCTGTTTGGGGTGAAGCACAAAAAGAATATGCTCTTAGTTTGAAACATAAAAATGAAAATATTTTCGTTTCAGGAAGTCCTAGATTTGATGAATTTTTTAATAAAAATGATAATAAATTAAATTCAAAAGGAATTATTTTATTTGCACCTGTTGGTGCATCTACTGTTAGTACAAAATATCACAATTCACTATCTTTTGAAAATTTTGATAATTTTGTACGTCAAATTTGTAAAATAAGAAAAAATTTTCCTGATAAAAAATTAATAATTAAACCACATCCTTCTCAATCAAATCTAAATAATGTTCAGAAATTAATTAAACAAATAGATCCAAATATTATAATTAGTTATTCTACAAATATTATTAAATTAATCAAAGAATGTGATGTTTTAATAACCACAAATAATTCCACAATTGCATTAGAATCTATTATTTTAAAAAAACCTACTATTTCATTACAAACTGAACATTGGGCATTAGATGAACCTATTTCAAAATCAGGCGCAATATTACCTATATGTAATATTGAAGATATTGAACCAAATTTGAAAAAAATTTTAACAAATGAAGACTTTAAAAATAAATTACTAAAACGCTCAGAAAACTTTGTTAAAGAAAATATTTCTTTTCAAGGTAATTCTTCACAAATTTTAGCTAACTTTTTAAATTCTTTTTAAATTCTAAAAACAATTGTAATCTGAAATTACCCACATATTCTTAAGGTTTTTAGCTAATTTTTTTTCTGAGTCTGTAATTAAAGTTTCTTCTAATTTTTCACCTTGTCTTAAACCTATAATTTTCTGTTTTTTTGAAATTTTATCTGCAAGTGATTTTATTGTGTATGATTTCATTTTTGGAACAAAAATCTCTCCATTATTTATTTTAGGAATACAATCTAGTATGAAATTCACTGCTTCATCAATTTTAAAAAAATATCTTTTCATATCTGGTACCGTAATAGAAATTTTTTCATTATTTTGAGATTGCTCCTTCCATATTTCAAAAACATTACCTTTAGTTTCCATTACATTACCTAACCTAACTGAACCAAATTTAATAGGTTCTAAATGCATTCCTGCCCAACTCATAAGTTTTTCACCCATTTGTTTTGTACTTCCATAAAGTGTTGTTGGCAAAACAGCTTTGTCTGTACTTATATTCAAAACTTTTTTTGGTTTTGTTTTAATACATGTTTTAATTAAATTCACAGTTCCATTAATGTTCACATCAATTGTTTCAATTGGATTAAATTCTGAAATTTCAATATTTTTTATTGCTGCTGTATGAATTATAATATCAACATTATGGCATGCCATTTCTATTCTATCTTTATCTAAAATATTTCCTAACAAAAATCTTAATCTGTTATCTTTTAATTTTCTTTTTAATTTAGCTAACCCATATTCATCTATATCAAATACCCTTACCACTTTAACTGGATAATTTAATAATTCTTCTACAATTGCAGATCCAATACTTCCAGAACCACCTGTAACTAGAATAACTTTATTTTTTAATTCTTTCTTTAATTCTAAATTTTGAACTTTATTTTTTTCTTTCATTTTAGGTCAATTCGAAATCAATGATTAGTATTTTTAACCTTTTTTAATTTAATTATTCATAAATTAGGCACAATTATTTACTATATGCCACGATAATTTTTAGATTACATTGGACAGAAAAAAAATCTTAATTCTTGGATGTGGAAATATAGGTAGTCGTCATTTACAGGCACTAACAAATTTACCTTATAATCTTGAAATTGGTATTATTGAACCAAATGATGATTCAAAAAAAATAGCTAAAACAAGATTAATTGATTCAAACTATGATTCAAAAAAACATAAAATTATTTGGTATGATAAAATTAATAGTGATCTTAAATCTTATGATTTGGCAATTATTGCCACGCCTTCTGTTGGAAGAGTAAAAAATATTATTAAATTATTGGAACTTGGAATTTCTAAGTTTTTGATTGAAAAAATTGTTTGTCAATCTAATTCTGAGTATGAATTACTTCTTAATACTTTAGAAAAATTTAATGCAAAAAGTTGGATTAATGTTAATATGAGGTATTTTGATGCTTATCAAAAAATTAAAGAATATTTTAAAAATTCTAAAATTCATATTTCTATTATTGGTTCTAAGCCTGTTTTGGGAACTAATGCAATACATTATTTAGATTTTATATGTTGGCTATCTGATAGTTATGATCTAACTCTAAATGGCGAATTATTATCAAATGAAATATTTCCTAATAAAAGAGGAGATCACTTTGTTGAATTTGCAGGAACTCTTATTGGCTCAGGTAAAAAATCTTCTATAGTATTAACTTATTTTCCTGATTCTAATTTACCTACTACTATCGATATTACAAACAATGAACATCATTTAATTATTGATGAACTAAATGATAAACAATTTAATTTATCTATAAATCCTAATTTTGAATATAAATTTGAGCACGTTAGTACTGTTACAACAAAAATTATTAGAGATATATTTGAAAAAAATACTTGTACTCTTCCTTCGGCGTCTGATCTACGCTCCTTACATTCTGAATTATTTAGAGTTTTTAATAATCATATAATGAAAATAAAAAACATTAAACCCTCTTTATGTCCTATAACATAATATTATGATTGAAAACTATGAATGGTTAAAAAATATTGAAAAATTAGATTTTACTGCTAAAAAAGTATTAATAATTGGAGGAGGTGAAATTGCAAAACAATATGCGTTAGCATTGTTAAAATTTCATATTTCAGATATTACAATTATTGTCAAAACAGGTGATTCTATATCAAATTTTTGTATAGAAAAAAATTTAAAATTACTTAAAGGCGGTTTTGAAATCCATCTATCTAATTTAAAAAAAATGGATTTAGTAGTTATTGCAACTCCAATCCCAATACTGATCAATGCAACACAATTATGTGTGGATAATGGTCAGGATAATATTTTAATTGAAAAACCTGGATCTCTTTATTCAAAGGAATTACTTTCTTTATCGAAGACTTGTAAAGATAAGAAAATTAGAATAGGATACAATCGCCTTGTTTATCCAAATTTACATAAACTAAAAAAATTAATTAATTTTGAAGGTGGAGTTACTTCATGTCGATTTACATTTACTGAATGGTTAGATCGAATTGAATTTGAAAAAGATGAATCAATTGTACATCAAAGATGGGGGATTGGTAATTCACTTCATGTTATTTCGATGGCATTTGATATAATTGGATTACCAAAGGAAATTACTAGCATACAATCAGGAAAAATAGAGTGGCATGATTCTGGATCACAATTCATAGGATGTGGTACTAGTGAAAACAATATTCCATTTAGTTATCATGCAGATTGGGGATCTGGTGGAAGATGGGGGATTGAAATTTTTACAAAAGAAAATTCTTACCTTCTTGTTCCATTAGAAGAATTGTATGTTTGTAAAAAATTTACAGGGATTACTGTACCTATTGAATTTGATGTGGCTTTTTCGGATGTAAAACTTGGCATTCCTGAAGAAATTGCCATAATGTTGGACAATACTTCAGGACTAGATTTAGTTACTTTAGAATATGCAGCCAAATTAAATCAAATTACAGAAAAAATTATGGGGTATTCCTCTAGTTAAATGACAGATATTAATTTATGAAAACTAATATTCATGAAAATTAGTGAATTAATGTTTGAAAATACTTGTAGTGGGATACGGTTCAATTGGAAAACGTCATGTAAACAATTTACTGTTAATTCCTGATATTGAAATCATTATTTGTACTCATAGACATGATATGGATAATGAACTAAAAAATAAATGTAAAATTATTGAATCATTAGATGAGTGTATAAATGAAAAACCCATAGCTGCCATTATATCAAATGTAACTTCATTACATATTCAAACTGCATTAAAACTTGCTTCTGCAGGTTTACATTTATTCATTGAAAAACCATTATCTAATAATTTAGAAAATATGGAAAAATTATCGAATATTGTATGTGAGAGAAAACTTGTTACATTTATGGGATTTAATTTACGATTTCATGAATGTATTAAAAAAATAAAAGAATTATTAGAAAATAATACAATTGGAAAAATAATTTCTGTTAATGCTGAATCAGGTTCATATCTTCCTGATTGGCACCCTTATGAGGATTATAGAGATAGTTATGCTTCAAAAGAAAATTTAGGTGGAGGTGTAGTTCTTACATGTATTCATGAAATTGATTATTTACATTGGTTTTTTGGTGAAATAAAAGAATTATTTGCAATGACAGGTAAATTTAGTGATCTAAAAATTGAAGTGGATGATCTTGCTTCAGTTATAATGAGATTTTCAAATAATATAATCGCTGAACTTCATTTAGATTTTTTTCAAAAACCTGATTTTCGTTGTTGTAAAATAATTGGAACAAATGGAACAATTTATTGGGATTCTAAGGATAATATTGTAAAAGTTTATGACATAAAACTAAAAAAATGGATAGAAAAAATTAATATCGTAAATTATGAACGTAATGATATGTATGTGGATGAAATGAAATATTTTTTAGATTGTGTTAGTATAAATAAAAATACTAATAATGATATTAAAAATGGTATTTCTACTTTAAAAATTGCATTAGATATAATTGAATCATCAAAATCAAAGAGGTTAGTATCTCATTGAAAAATAATAATTTAACTAAATTATTTAATTTAGAGAAAAAAACTATTCTAATTACGGGTAGTTCAGGTAGACTAGGTTCACAGTATGCTAAAATTCTGAGTATGGCCGGAGCAAATGTAGTATTGATAGATATTGAAACTAAAAAAAATGAGCAATTAAAACAATACATTATTAAAAATTTTAAGACAGATCCAATGACATGTCAGGTAGATATTTCTAAAAAAACTGAAATTGAAAAAATGAAAAATATTATTTTAAAAAAATATAAAACTATTGATGTTTTGATTAATAATGCTTTTTTTAATCCTAGTCAATCAAAAAATTCAACATGTCCATTTGAAGATTTTCCTTTAGAACTTTGGAATGACGTATTAAAAATTAATTTAACTGGAGTTTTTTTGTGTTCTCAAATAATTGGAAAAGTTATGAAAAAGCAAAAAAAAGGAAATATAATCAATATTGCATCAATATATGGACTCGTTGGAGCAGATCAGCGTATTTATGGTAATAGTAAACTAAATTCACCTGTTTCATACGCTGCATCTAAAGGAGCAATAATCAATTTAACTAAATATTTGGCAGCATATTGGCATGGAAAAAATATTCGTGTAAACACTCTGTCATTAGGTGGTGTTCATGATAAATCTTACATGAATAAAACATTTGTAAAAAATTATTCTAATAAAACAATTTTAGGTCGCATGGCAAATGATGATGAATATAATGGTGCAATACTTTTCTTATCTTCGGATACTTCATCATATATGACTGGAGCCAATCTAGTTATTGATGGTGGATGGACTGCTTGGTAATTCATGAAATATCTATAATACCATTCTTTAAAATTAATTCTGCAATTTTAAATTCAATTTCTGTATCTATCATCAATCCTGTTTCTTCTGGAATTACATAGGGTAAAACATGTGGAATTTTAATTGGTTCTTTAAATTTTAAGAATTTTTTAGCATTATATGTGAAAAATCCATTTAATTGATACACTGTGGGTGCTAATTGTCTACTAACTGGTCTCTCCCCTTTGTTTTTACTCATCTTTAGAAATCCTCTTGTATCAATTTCCATCATGTTAAAATATGGATTGAAATGTTGTTTGTAAACTCCAAAAACACCATTACACTTTTCTTTTCTCAATAATTTGATTGAACCTAAAATATCTCTATGTCTGATAAAAGGCGCAGTACAGTCCCTACTAACAAATTCATCAAATTTGTATCCTAATGAATAAAGAGACTCAATTCCATGATTCAATACATCTTTCATGGATGCACAATCAGTCGATAATTGTTTTGGTCTTTTGAAAGGGATTTCTGCACCATATTTTTTTGAAATTTTTGCTATTTCATCATCTTCAGTTGAAACTATAATGTGACTAAATATATCAGATTTTTTTGCTGCTTCTATTGTATGACCAATAAGTGGCTTTCCATTCAATTTCCTAATATTTTTTCTTTTAACTCCTTTTGAACCTCCACGAGCTCCAATAAAACAAATTGGTTTCATAATGTCTCAGTTATTTTTAATT